>Ga0228625_1000180_pt1 | contig 35630 bp, 17 predicted proteins | sample 30DmetaG_FD_190482 | JGI IMG/M metagenome (GOLD analysis project Ga0228625, IMG submission 190482) | Seawater microbial communities from Monterey Bay, California, United States - 30D | ecosystem: Environmental > Aquatic > Marine > Coastal | place: USA: California | collected 2016-10-05
AGATACATCTTCAGTACATGAATCCTTTAGTAATGTTGGTGCTGGCAATGAGAAATCTGCTTCACAGTTCCATGGGTTTACACTTACACTAAAGCCTTCTGCCTCAACTTGAGGTGCTTCTGTATCTGCTGACTTTATTACTTGTACATAAGTCAACGGATCAGCTGTAGGATTACACCAGTCAAGTACTGACCATGTTCTGATCACTTTTACATTACTGCTTCCACAATCAGTTCCACATATAGGTACTACCTGATCTGTATATGTAGTATAGAATCCACACATGCCGTATTCTACTGCCTGTAGGTATTCGTTACCGTCACATCCGATAGCTGGATAAGTAAGGTATGCGTACTGCGTTCCTTCATTTTTCTCAACTACATCTACGATACAGTTAGTAATGTCATTTGTAGATGGATCATCAAAATAAGCTTCGATTTCCTCTGGACTAGTACCTGTACCACATGGTAGAGATATTACAGCCGGTGGAGTTACAAACTGACTGAATGTTGCAGGTAGTAATTGATATTCTGCTACACAACTTGACAATACTGATCCGTCTTCTGCTAGTATACTAAATGTTCTAGTAATTACCTTACTACCACATATTTCTCCATCTGTAACTTCATCACTATAATACGTTGGTACTTCACCATCACAGTTATCCATTCCTACTGGCGATGGAACTTCTATTACTCCATTAAGAATACCCTCTTCTTGGAAACATGTAAATAGACATTCTAATGGAGCATCTATTAGTTGAGCATCAGTGATTAATTCTACAACATAATCACCATAATCATTTCCATTATTATTAAATGTTGTTACTACAAGTATATACTGCGTTCCTCCTTGTAAGTCAACATCAAATTGGCTTAATAAACCAGCTCCACCATCATCGTTTGTCGCAACTAGGTTCTCACATGGTAATGTAGGATCGAAACTCGTCTCATATAATGCGAGGTAAGAATCTACCGTAGCGCCACTTGGGGCAATGAAACTTACCACCTCAAAATCACTATCCGCTCCTGTAACTATCAAGAACTCGTGTGTTTGATATGCAACAGTTGCAAACGATGGATTACAGTTACCTGGATTACCATTGGGTCTATTAAACATTGGGCTATCAGCATTCAACGTTCCTGTAAATGGAAGATCAATAAAACTTGTTGATCCTGGTGGACAGCTTGTACACTCAAGTGTAGGACTAAAGTTATCTTCTACAACAATGGTATTCCAACAGCTATTTCCAGTATCTGGATCTGTTACTGTTACTGTATATGTTCCTGAACTTGTTACTGTCTGACCTTCTAATCCGTCAATCTCTACAATATAGTCATCATAACATCCGTAAGGTCCTCCCTCTAACATTAGATCAGCACCAATAAATGCTTCACAATTTTGATCTAGAGATATATTCACATTATTATTACAAACTAACGCTCCTATAGGATCTTGGTATTCTAACACAACTATATCAAATGAACATGTAGATACATTCCCTGAAGGATCACTAACCTCAAATGTATTAGTCGTTGTTCCACGTTCAAATACTGAACCTGAAGGTAATCCTGCTGTCTGTATTATTACATTACCTAATGAATCTGCTACTAAACTACAGTTATCAGTTGCTGTTACTATAAAGTCAACTATCTGATCACAATCTCCTGGATCTAAAGCTATATTGATATCGAATATAGGACATGTTAAAACTGGTGCTTCTGTATCTTCTACAGTTACACTGAATGAACAGGAAGAGGTATTGCCTGATCCATCTGTAACTACATATGTATTTACCGTCGTTCCTAATGGAAATGCTTCTCCTGAAGCCAATCCTAATGTTTGCTCGAAAGTGACATCTACACAGTTATCATCTCCTAAAACATCATACTCAAACACTGCACTACATTCTCCTAAATCGTTTTCTAATATAACATCAGCAGGACATGTAATCGTCGGTGCCTCTGTATCTTCTACTGTTACGCTGAATGAACAGGAAATAGTATTACCTGCTTCATCTGTAACTTCGTATGAAGTAACTGTCGTTCCTAATGGGAAAAATGCTCCTGAAGCTAAACCTGATGTTTGTACAGGTGTGACATCCGAACAATTATCATTTGATAAAATTTCATATTCAAATACAGCACCACAAACACCATTATCGTTACTTAGAGTAACATCATCTGGACATGTAATTGATGGCGCCTCTGTATCTAATACTTCTACAACAATAGAACATACTGATTGATTACCTTCTTGATCAATTGCTGTATATGTGACAACTGTTTGTCCAACCGGATAATTATCACTAGCATCTGCTGTATTGTTATAATCATTTACAAAAGAAACTATTTCGCAATTATCTGTTGCTACTGGATTATTAAGCACAACATCAGCTGAACACTCACCTGCTTCAACATTGTCAAATTCCTGTGGACTAACTCTTCTTAACGAAGCATTATCCCATAGCATTGCACCTGGTTGATTCTGAAAGTTTAAAAATATAAGGACAGCCCTTGCAGTAACTGCATTTTCTGGGGCCTGTATACATCCACCAATATTTTCCCATTGATCTGCTACAGCAGGAGTAGTTAAATTAAAGTCATCTAGAACTGTTCCAAATGGACCGTTTATTATATTCCCACTAGCATCATAAAATTCTATCTTAACTTCACTCCAAGCAGATGCATTTATTTGATCAAATGATAAAGTAATTGCATCTGCGTCCATACACAGCCATTCTCCTGACATAACATCAACATCTTGTTGTAATCCAGATATAAATCCAAATACTTTTGCAGTCTGAGCATATGTAAAGGCATCTTCAAAGGCAAACCCAAATGTTCCCCAATTTGCAAATACTGCGTTTGTCGGGAATGAACTTGGTGTCGTTATATCAGAGAAATCACCATTCGCTAATAACTCCTCAGAGTTTGGACATTCTAGCTCAGGTCTCTCATCATCAGCAGCACATACACTAAAGCTAGTATTTGAAATCTCAACTACGATCTCTTCCGCAACTGGGTTGCCAGAGAAATCAGCTAAAGCAAATACAACTCCGTAATCACGTCCCGGAGTGAAAGCAAATCCATTTACAGCTGTTCCGTCAGCTTGACTTCCTCCTACAGAACAAATGCCTGGACCGTCTACCATCACGTCATATACCAATGCCCTTCCACCATTTCCTGGTGCTCCAGATCCATCTTCTATTCTTACTTCTAACAAGAATGGATAACTACCTGAGATTACATTGATATCTGCAGTAAGGCATACATCATTGATAAAGCCTGGTAAAGCCAAATTATTTACTCCACCTGATGCAAACGCATTGATAGCTCCGGCTGGAAGAGTATATGTACCCATACCATTTGAATAAGTAGGTGCTGCAATTGGTTGGTAACAACAGAAACCTTCACCAAACTGGGCAGCATCATTAAATTCATCTCCAGAAGATAAATCAATATCTATAGATTCTTCGCATGTCTGACAGGATACACATTCTCCAGATGTAAGTGAACATGGTTCAGCTTCGCAGTTTCCAGAGAAATATATATTATCTAAGTATATATCTACTGGATTGACACTATTTGCACCATTAGCTGCAAATTTCATTTGGAATACTCCATCCCAAGTCATACCAACGAAGTCTGATTTAGGCAGAGAAATAGTAGTCCATTCTCCAGAAACATATGGTACATCTACTAAATACTCACCAGTACCAGAGGCATTGTTTATAGGACTTACTTGTAAGAAAGTCGCCGCTGGATCAGCTGCCGTCCAAACATCAAAATTTAAAAACTCCTTGTCTGAAAGGTCAGTAGTATTTAATTCTGTTCCTTGATAATTAAAATTAGGATAAGCTAAAACAACATCTCCTGTACCAGGATCATACGCAGGATCTACTAAGGTATGACCAGACTGACCCCAGTTTGGATCGTAGTTGGTCGCAATGTTAGTAGAGTAGTAGTCACCATATATAGAAACTACATCTGACTCAGGACATTCCGGATCTGGTGCATTATCGGTAGGAGCTGTAACTACAGCAGGTGCACAAGTAGAGAAAAATATGTTATCTAAATATAAATCTACTGGCACAGTACTTCCCTCACAATTAGAAGCGAACTTTAATTGAAAAATATTATTCCAAGTCATGCCAATAAAATCACTTTTTGCTAACACCACATTTGTCCATTCTCCAGAAACATATGGCACGTCAACAAGATATTCTCCATTAGGATCTTCTATAGCAGTTACTTGTAAGCATGTCTCAGCTGGATCAGCCGCAGTCCAAACATCAAAATATAAATAATCATAATCCGAACTATTACTGTAGAGTAATTCAGTTCCTTGATAATTATAATTAGGGTAAGCTAAAACAACATCTCCTGTACCAGGATCATACGCAGGATCTACTAAGGTATGACCAGACTGACCCCAGTTTGGATCGTAATTGATAGCAATACTAGAATCGTAAGCATCACCATAAACAGATGCTACATTTTCTTCAGGGCAAGTAGGCTCTGGTGCATTTGTGGTAGGTGCAGTGGCTGGAGGACAACTTGGGTCCGATAGCGAAAAGTAAATATTATCTAAATAAATGTCTACTGGATTGACACTATTTGCGCCATTAGCTGCAAATTTCATTTGGAATACTCCATCCCAAGTCATACCAACGAAGTCTGATTTAGGCAGAGAAACAGAAGTCCATTCTCCAGAAACATATGGTACATCTACTAGAAACTCAGCAGTACCAGAAGCATTATTTATAGGACTTACTTGTAAGAAAGTCGCAGCTGGATCAGCTGCCGTCCAAACATCAAAATTTAAAAACTCCATTCCTGAAAGATCAGTAGTAATTAGCTCTGTTCCTTGATAGTTAAAATTAGGATAAGCTAAAACAACATCTCCTGTACCAGGATCATATGAAGGATTTACTAAGGTATGACCAGACTGACCCCAGTTTGGATCGTAGTTAGTAGCAATATTGGAAAAATAATAGTCACCGTATACAGATACTACATCTGACTCAGGGCATACTGGATCTGGTGCATTTGTAGTAGGTGCAGTGGCTGGAGGACAACTTGGGTCCGATAGCGAAAAGTAAATATTATCTAAATAAATGTCTACTGGATTGACACTATTTGCGCCATTAGCTGCAAATTTCATTTGGAATACTCCATCCCAAGTCATACCAACGAAGTCTGATTTAGGCAGAGAAACAGAAGTCCATTCTCCAGAAACATATGGTACATCTACTAGAAACTCAGCAGTACCAGAAGCATTATTTATAGGACTTACTTGTAAGAAAGTCGCAGCTGGATCAGCTGCCGTCCAAACATCAAAATTTAAAAACTCCATCCCTGAAAGGTCAGTAGTATTTAATTCTGTTCCTTGATAGTTAAAATTAGGATAAGCTAAAACAACATCTCCTGTACCAGGATCATACGCAGGATCTACTAAGGTATGACCAGACTGACCCCAGTTTGGATCGTAGTTGGTCGCAATGTTAGTAGAGTAGTAGTCACCATATATAGAAACTACATCTGACTCAGGACATACTGGATCTGGTGCATTATCGGTAGGAGCTGTTTGAACTGGTGGAGAATACGTTTCTATTGGCCATGGAGTATCAGCAGTTGAATTTGATGATTCACCATCATTAACATTTATACCACTAACAGTCCATTCTGCAATGTCAAACGTAGCTGAAGGACAGGAAACTGAGCTGTTTCTGTAAGCCCATCCATCTAGATAATCCCAATCTTGTCCAGAACCATCTACATCGATAACACCATACAAGTCAATTACATCACCATTATAAAATAATTCTATAGCATCATCACCATTAATGCTGGCGGCACCTGAGGTGTAGTCAGGCTCAAAACCGAAATAATTATTAAAACTAACACTTTCGCTAGCAACATGGATATAATCACCAGCGGTTGCCGGTACTGCTGGAAAAGTAAATTCTTGACCATCTGATCCACCTCCATTATTAGCAGATCCAAACCCAAACAAACTAAGATCAGCTATATCTTCAATAACATAAAACTCTACAGCCTTGGGTACACCTCCAGACAATGGACCATCAAAAACTCCCGTGATTAAAAGATCACAAGGCACACTTGCTGGACAAGTAGCATCAAATGGTATGCTTACATCGTTTGTTGATAATTGCCAATTTCCTCCAAATGATTCCTTACTCCACAAAACATTGAGTAATACATCCGTCGGAGGAGCACCAGTCCAGGTAAGAGTAACAAAATATACTCCTGATCCAGGTGCTGTTTCTTCTGCAGGATCTATTGCAGCTCCAGTCCCACCAATAACAATAAGTAGATCTACTGCATCAGCATCAGCTGACTCTGCAGTTACCTGCATAGTATTAGCACTTGTATTTTCTATAGTTAAAAGGATTTCTGAGCCTGGATCACCAGCAAAATGAAGTGTTGGAGTGCTACAGTAGTCAGATTGTTGTCCAAGCACAGTAAATGCTACAAAACAAAAGATACTTGATAATAGTAAATTAACTTTCATGAGTTTTTGGGTTGGTTGCAAAAATTTTTAATAAATAAAAATATTACGCCTCCCCACAAACTCCTTATTTAGTTAAGTTGTTATATGATCAGTAGGTTCAAACACCCATTTTGAGAATAGGGCGAAGAAGAATTTACAGGTTGGTGTAAAGTATTTCAGACGGCAAATTAGAAAAAATTATCATAACAAACGGAGAGTTTTCTATTAAATATGCCAACTAAGTGTAATTTCGACACTTATTAAAATAAAGAGTGATATGTATTACTATCGTAAACGAGCTTTTATGTCAAAATCATCTTCTATTATTTCTTTCTTTTTGAGAATTTATTTTATTGCTCTTATTGGACTTCTTACAGTTTCTAATCTTGTAGCACAAGTGGAAGAACTACCTTGTCAAACTGAAGGATCTGCTACCATCGATTTAGATCGAAAAGACTTTAATAACGGGTCTACAGTTATACATAGCCAAGCTAGCATGCATAATTTTACTTTACCCGAAAACACTTTTGGAGACTGTAAATATATATCTAATGTTTCAATAGAAATTACAGTCAACAGCGTAGATTATGACTTTCCAGCTGGCTGTAATCCTCCTAGTGTTTTTTATTACAATATTGCACTAGGCTGTGAGGATTTCACCCCCGCATCTTGTAATACATCTAATTTAATAGGTGAGCCTAATACACCTAACTTTGTAGATCAGTCTTTTTCATATAATGGTCCTCCCGAAGATTTTCAGTTTGGAGATAATATATCAGTTGATATTGTGCCTGTTATGGATCAGGGATCTCCTTGTGGTCAAAATGCTCTTTCAGAAGAATATATCATTTTAGATTATGAAATTTGTATAACTGTTACTATATCAGAAGGCGATATCGATGATCCAATTGATCTCGGTATGGATTTGGAATCTTGTGCTGGGGGTACTAATTCATTATTTGGTGGTAATTATGACGATTGGTTATGGAGTAATGGACAAACAGCACAGAGTATTAGTGTGGGACCAGGAGATTATTCAATTACGGTAACGGATAGTAATGGGTGTACTGATACTGATGAGATAACAATCGAAGCTTTTCCAGATGCTCCTATTACTTTTGATCCGGCTGATCCAATGGTGTGTGATAACGAATCGATCACAGTGAGCGTAGTAGAGGGCTCCTACGACTCTTACGAATGGAGTAATTCGGAAGAAGGACAAACTGTAAATCTTACACCAGGCACTTATGATGTCACTATTACGGATGATAATGATTGTACTACTGTAAATACTATTACGGTAAGTTCAATACCGTCTCCAAATGCTGGAACTGACAATACTGAAACTATATGCGAAGGCGTTGAGTTTGATTTGAGTGATCTTGTAGAATCAGGTGCAGACGTAGATGGAGTATTTTCAGATCCAGCGGCAACAGGTTCCTTATCTGGATCTATTATCAATACCTCGGGACTAGCGGACCAAACAATTGATTTTTTATACACCGTAGGTCTTCCTGGAGATTTATGTGGATCTGATGAAGCTACTTTTACATTGATAATAGAAGCACAAGCTGTCGCTGGAGCAGATAACTCTGAAACCGTTTGTGCAGAGATTATATTTGATCTTAATGATCTCTTGGATGCTGCTGCAGACCTAGGAGGTACTTTCTCTGACCCTGGAGCAACTGGCGCTTTAGATGAATCTATGGTAAATACAACTGGGTTTGAGGGCCAAACGCTTGATTTTATATACGAAGTGGGTGATGGCACTGATGCTTGTGGAGTGGATCAGGCAACACTAACATTGATTATCGAAGATGCTCCCAATGCTGGTATTGATAATTCTGCGGAAGTATGTGAACAAGATTTTTTCGATTTAAACGACTTATTGGATATAAATGCAGATGCTGGTGGAGTATTTTTAGATGTAGCAGCTACAGGTTCTCTTTCTGGCTCGACAGTAAATACACTTGGCTTAGGTGGGCTTACAATTGATTATGTTTATCAGGTGGGAGATGCAGCAGATCCATGCGGTGTTGATGAAGCAACCTTGACTTTAGTAATAGGAGTTATTTCTGAAGCTGGTCAAGATAATGTGTCGACGGTATGTGATGGTGAATTATTTGATTTGAATGATATATTGGGTAGTAATGCCGATTTGGGTGGTGTCTATCTAGATCCAAATGATTTAGGTATTCTCAATGGCTCGATTGTAAATACAACTGGGTTGGAAGGACAGACTATTGATTTTATATATGAAGTTGGTTTTCCTGGTGATATATGTGGAATTGATCAAGCTTCGTTGGTTATTATTGTAGAATCTACTGTACAAGCCGGTGAGGATAATTTTACAACCGTATGTGAAGGCAATACTTTTGATCTCAATGATTTGTTGGACGCCTCTGCAAGTCCAGGGGGCATTTTTTTAGATCCAACATCTTCAGGAGTTTTATCTGGTTCTTTTGTCAATACTTCAGGATTAGCTGGCCAAACAATTGGATTTATATATCAAGTGGGTCAATCATCAGATCCTTGCGGCATGGATGAGTCAATACTAACAATTACAGTTGATTTTTCATTATCAGCAGGTGACGATTCAATGGAAACTATATGTATTGCAGGAGTAATTAATTTAGATGAGTTTCTTGTCAACGCAGATTTTGGCGGAGTCTATAATGATATCGATCTTAGTGGAGGGTTGAATGGAAACTTGTTAAATACTAATGTCATATCTCCTGGACAGTACATCTATCAATATATAGTTGGTGATGGAATTACTTGTCCTTTTGACACAGCTAATATTACTATCTTATTCAATGCGATTCCAGAAGGAGTATTTGAAATTGATACAGTAGAACTCTGTTATGATATATGTCAAGAGATTAATATATCGGTAATAGGAGGGAGTCCATTTACTTACGACTTGTCTGCAGAAAATCAGAGTGGAACACCACCAGCCACAACTACGTTATCGAGTTCTACCAACGATTTTTCTGTATATCTATGTAATGATCAATCACAAATTTCATTTTCAAATGACACACTAAATTTTAGCAATTTAGACTCTTTGCTATTGACTATAGAAAATGTGCAAGGAGATTTATGTAACTCCGTAACAATAGATTCATTATGGATCACTTCGCTTCCTGCCAACGTGTTCCAATTGGATACTTCCATATGTATTTTTGATACATTGTTCATTGATGATTTAGAATTCTTTTTTGGAAATTCATCTTTTATAGATACCATCAACGGAATAGAGTGTGACAGTTTTATTAACATCAATGTTTCATTTGAAGATGTAGATACAAGCTACATACTAGAGACAATATGTCCAGGGGATTCCACCAATTACTTCTCTACTTGGTTCACAGAAGCAAATCCTTATAAAGAAATTACCATTAATACCGAAAGTGGTTGTGATAGTTTGGTCATTGTAGATATATCATTCTTTCCTCAGGTAGATTCATTGATCAATCCCATTTTATGTGATGGTGAAGTTATTATTGTCAACACTGTAACTTATGATGAATCTAATCCTTTTGGTCAGGAAGTATTGATCGGTGCTTCTTCGAATGGATGTGATAGTCTAGTTAATATAGATTTACAGTTTAGTAATGGTATAAATATAATGCGGACAGATACTTTATGTGAAGGTGGATCTATTGTAATAGGTGGTACTATTTTCGATACAACTAACAATCCGAATCAACTCATTATTCCTGGTATCAATTGTGATACTACTTTTGATATAAATCTAACTTTTGTCGCTCCATCTATGAATGTAATTGATGGTATTTATTGTGCTAATTTTGATACCATAGTCAATGGAGTATTATACGATTTTGATAATCCATCAGACGTAGAAACGATTGTTGGAGGAAGCTCTTTCGGTTGTGATAGTATTATTACTATTAATCTAAATTTTGAATCTCCATCACAAAATATTATTGACGGTATTTATTGCAGTGATTTCGATACATTAGTAAATGGTATCTTATACAACTTTAACAACCCGTCAGATACAGAGACTATTATAGGAGGAAGTTATTTGGGTTGCGATAGTATTATTACAATAGACCTAAACTACTATCCTGTAGCTCAAAATATTCTCGATACCACTATCTGTAATAATGAGAGTTTTATCATTAATGGTGTTACTTATGATCAAGACAATTTGTCTGGTACCGAAACTATTATTAATCAAAATGGATGTGACAGTACTATAGTAATATCAGTCTCACTATATGACACTTTTGAAGACAATCAATCTCTGACTATTTGCGAGGGTGACAGTACTTTTTTGATGGGTGCATGGCAACTATTAGCAGGTACTTATCTGGATACACTTACCACAAACTCTGGTTGCGACAGTGTTATTATCAGCACTCTAACTTTAATGCCTTGTAGTGTTGATATCAATGTAAATTCAATAGGAAACAATTGTGTAGGCGGAAATTTGGGCTTAATAGATATCGAAGTAATATCACAAATTTCATTACCCTATAGCATTGTAATAGAAGAACTTTCCACTGGATCCCAAGCCACTATTAATGTAAGTGTAGAGCAAAATAATTATCAATTTGAAAACCTAAATTCTGGCTCATACGAAGTTTCTATTATAGAAAATAATGGTACAGTTATTTTCACTACAACCGAAGTGATAAATGATTTATTTGATGCCTTAACTGGATCATGGAATTTAATCGAAACTATAATTTGCAACGGCGAATTGGCTCAGTTGGAATTTGTACCTACTGGTGGATTGCCAGACTACAATTATACTTGGAACAGTGCCGCTCTTGGAAATGCTTCGATAATTGATCAAGTGCCAAGTGGCGCTTACTCCATAACTATAAGCGACATGAATGGCTGTACGTTTGACAGCTCATTCACTATTGATGAGCCAACTCCTATTACATATGATCTTCAATCTACAAATATTTCATGCATTGGTCTTGAGAGTGGAGATATTACTATCGAAAACATTCAGGGTGGTACATCTCCTTACAGTGTCTTGATTGATAACGTAATCATAAATGAGTTTTTTATAAACTCACTTTCTGAAGGTCAATATACTATTGAAATATTAGACGATAATGGATGTATCAGTATAAGTAATCAAGTAAACATCACTGGATCCACTTCAGTAACTTTAGCAGATTACACATTGACACATGATATTACCGAAGGCAATTCAGTTACCCTTGATGGAGAGTTTTTTGAAAATAATCTTTCTTTCGAATGGTCACCAAATTCTACTCTAAGTTGTATCGATTGTATGGAGCCATTAGCTTCTCCATCCATGACTACAATATATGAATTAACAGTTACCAATGAAGATGGCTGCGAACAAATAATAAATATCACAGTTATTATATCACCTAACGTAATAATACAAGTATTTCCTAATATTTTTTCTCCTAATGGAGATGGTTCAAATGATGAATTTCTACTGACCTTTGAAAATGAATTGACGACTAAAACAGAACTTATTGTATTCGATCGATGGGGAAATCAATTGCATAATTCTATAAGTTCTGATGGTACTATTATGTGGAACGGGTCAAGCAATGGAAGGGATTTGAATCCTGGAGTATATATCTATCAGTTGACTATAGATTATATTGATGGAACTTCTGAGACCATTGTAAACGATCTTACTCTAATCAAATAGAAGACTAGGATTATTAAGATTTACATTTATAAAACTACTTCACGATAAACGGTATACGAATAGTACTTTTATTTAATCCAATCATCGCATTGAAAAGACATATTTTTTCATATTTATCAATATCTACAACTGAAATATCTGCTTCTAGTATTTTACCCTGATCAATCAATTGTTGTCTGCGAGTTCCATTCAACAGACATGTTGAAGGCGTATACCAGACACCATCTTTAAGTAGGGCTATGTTGCCATAAGAGCTATCGGTAAGCATTCTATCTTTCACCATGATGATGTCATCACAATTACCTCGTTGTGCATATAACTCTTTGATATGATTGCGATCTAAATACTTGAATTGATAATCTATTAAGTTGCTCTCTACAAGCTTCAATGATTTTATGATATACGGCGAGTAAGGAGTATATGTAATTTCCTGAACATCTTCCTTATACACTATTCTACACTTGACTAATCCCTGACGAAGGTCGTTAGGGATTTCAATATACTTACGAAGTGGTATGGGTGTTATATCTTTTGAAATAAGTGCTACCCTACTTCGCTGCATACGATTTTCATGTCTCTGAAGATTATAAATACAACCATTGAATATCTTTATACTTTCAATGAGTAGGGACATATATTTTATCTATTAGTTCTTGATATTCGGTTTCGAGATTACTCATTGCGGTAATACCACCACCACTACGATATTGGAGTGAGCCATCTGCTGTTTGCTCTATATATCTGATCATCACACCTGAGTCAAGAGTCTCTCCATCATAGATACCAAATACACCTGTATAGTATCCGCGATCATATAACTCAGCTTCTCTAATAATCTCTAATGTTTTTGGCTTAGGTGCACCACTGATACTTCCTGCTGGAAGCAATGTAAACAATATCGAACCCAGTCGATCATGAAAATTACTAGATAGTTTTCCTCGGATCTCAGAACTCACTTGATGCAGCTTATTTATATTAGTCTTAATTGTTTCAATATATCTAAATTTTGTCACTCGGACTTCCTTAGCTACCATGCTTAGGTCATTACGGATAAGATCTACTATAGTACTATGTTCAGCTATCTCCTTCTTATCGTTAAGTATATGTAGATCTGCACCCATCGCTTCTGCATCTATTGTCCCTTTCATAGGATAAGAGTAAATATAATCATCCTTAATTTGTACAAATATCTCTGGGGAAAATACCACTAATTCATCCTTGAGGTGTAGCTTATATTTAGCTTTACTACGATGGTATACATCTTCTAAAGATAACTCAGTATCTACTTGAGAAGGGAATGCCAGATTGAGTAAAAATGTATTTCCATATTGAAGGTGTCCTTGAACTATTGTGAAAGCTTTAGTATACTCTTGTTTACTTACAGGATTAGGCTCAAATCGAAAAAATACAGAATCTGCCTCGTTTGCCTTCCTATTTGACACACCATTGAGATCATACCATATATGGTCCGGCAATTCATCTAAGGGATAGATGATTGGCTTTTTCATCTCAAAATCTATCATAAAGAAAAAAGGAATTCGCTTAGTTCCAAGTTCATTTATTTTTTCGATGCTTTCTTGTATGAGATTTGTTTGGGTCATGCAGTCACAAAGATGAGGTTTCTTTTTTGTTTTAAGACATCCGTGTCGTAATAAATGCAGCCGCTGAAATCAACATTTAAGACTTATATGCAACATTACTAATACTTTACTTACATCTTGGAGATAGAATGTAGTATAGTTGCCCATAGCCTCAAGCCTAATAATCTCACTAAAATCTACTATTTGTATCTTGTCAGAGGTATGCAGAGCAAGCTTAGTCGATGGTTTATTGTCTCCTTCCATTTGCTCATTCACCAGCAAAATTTGTTCTTTTTGTGTTTTGCCCTGTTTGATGACTTTTTCTACTGTTTTCCTGAGTAAGTCTGGATCGACTGGCTTCATAATATAATCTACTGCCTCATACTGAAATGCTTTGATCGCATATTCATTAATTGCAGTCACAAAAATCACTTTACTATTGAAATCTGTTAGTATATCTAACACATCGAACCCATCTCTATCTTACATTTCTATACCTAGAAAAACGATAACTGATTTAGTATCCTTTGCTAGTTTTATACCTCGGACAACACCGTCTGCCTAACCTATTATTTGTGTGCCAGGAATCGTATCACTGATTTCTAGGCGAAGAATGGCTCTAGCCAATTTCATGTCGTCGATAATGATGGTTGTATGTCTTTTTTCTATCATTTATTCTTAAAAGACTAGTTCGTTTGTTAAATAGGTAATTAAGTAAATGCGGCACTTCACTTTCTATTGTAAAATTTATTTTTTTAGACTTGAATCTATAACTTCTTCTTCTAAAAGTCTGAACCCTACTCCGTGTACGTTCTCTATCTTAAGACTTGAATCTGGACGCAAATATTTTCTTATACGACTAATAAAAACATCCATACTTCGTCCTAAAAAATAATCATTTTCTCCCCAAATTTTCTTTAGTACATTCTCTCTAGTAAGTGTATTATTCTTGTTGTCCAGCAAAAGCTTAAGTAGGTCAGCTTCCTTTTGTGTAAGATTTACAGAGCCATCTTTAGAATGCAGCTTAAGATTACGATGATCAAAGATAAACTTACCAAGCGCAGTATTATTAGTAGCAGGTTGATTGACAAATTTCCTTTTGAGAAAAATTTCTATTTTTAATATTAGCTCTTCTATACTAAATGGCTTAGTAATATAGTCATCTGCACCTAACTTAAGTCCGTGTATTCTATCTTCCTTGAGTGACTTGGCGGTAAGGAATAGTATTGGCGTTTCTATATCAGACTTACGTATATTACTCGCAAGTTTATAGCCGTCCATTTCTGGTAGCATCACATCTAGAATACATAAATCAAAATTGTACTTAGTAAAGTGATCCAATGCAGATTTACCATCCGCAAAATGTACTACATTATATCCATTTAATTCTAGGTTATCTTTAGTAACAAAACTTAGTGTCTCATCATCTTCTACATATAGTATAGTTACTTTTTCGCTCATAACGGTTACACCAAATTTTTCTGGATTAGTAAATTTATTGTTTTATTAAATACCAACTTCATATTAAAAACTCTATTTTCAGTTATTATCGTATCCATGTGTATCCTTAATTATATATTAGACAAATATATCTAAGGAAAAAGTAGTTCCCTTACCTAGTTCAGATTCTATTTTTGATATCCATCCATGCGCTTGAGATATATTCTTAACATAGAATAGTCCAAGGCCAAAACCTTTGACATCGTGGATATCTCCAGTAGATACTCTATAAAATTTATCAAAAACTTCTTTGATTTGTTCTTTCGGTATACCAATTCCCTTATCAGTAATAGTTATACATACTTTATTACCTTTTTTGGTCATAGATATATGTACCTCAGGCTTTTTTTTACTATACTTCACTGCATTGTCGAGTATATTAGAAATCACGTTAGTAAAGTGTAATTTATCCGCATTAATCAATTCGAGATCATCGACTAGATCGTATGTAAGTTGTCCATCTTTGAGTTTGATCTTCTCATTTTCTATTATATTTCTGAGCTCTACTGTGAGATCAAATTCTTCCTTTTTGAGCTCTAGATTATCCTTTTCTAGTCTAGCGACGTTTAGGACTTTCTCCACCTGATCGTTGAGCCTTTGATTTTGATCAATAATAATATTAGAATAATTACTAAGTCTGATATTATCTTGAACCATCGGATCTTTGGCCAATACATCAGCTGCGATCTTAATACTAGAAATAGGAGTTTTAAACTCGTGTGTCATATTATTGATGAAGTCTCTTTGGAGCTCTGACAGCCTTTTTTGCTTTACGATCACCCATATAGAATACAAGAAAAACAACACAGAACATATTGCAATCGCGGCAAATGCAAGCGTCATATTCATATTACTCAACAGAAAACTCTCTCTACTTGGGAATCTTACTACGAAGTAATATTCAAGATTATCAAGCGTTGGAAGCTCTTCAGACTCAGCCTGCTTTTCCGTCTGTTCACCCATTTCACAATAATTGCCATAAATGAGATCCTTACTAAAGCAATCATAAACCGCATACTCAAAATTGGTGCTCAGTCCATGGTTATTCATTTCTTGGTATAGAAAATCTTCTAGTACACTTGCATTGATTGGACTGTTGACATTTACAGCATAATAATTAGATGACTGCCTCTGTATGAGTTTGGTCTTAGGTAGCTCTGTTTCATGAAAGTCAGCAATACGATCCGCAACATGTCTAAGCATTATATGGACAGTCTGATCGAATTCTTTATCCTTGAGATCCCAAGTCTTGAGTAGCCAATATGACTGAATCGATATAATACCTATAATAGCCAATGCGCCAAGTAGTAGTAGTCGTCTAATTAAGTTTCCTGGCATATATCTGAGAATATAGTTTGGTTAACAGGGAGCAAGATAATAGATAATTACCGACCAAGGCTCTCGCTTAACAGCTTATTAACGAGAATTTGCATTTTGTAAAAGGCATCCATTTACATCAATATGAAATGTATATTTACCAGTGTAGTTTCACAATCGTAAATATTGAATTGTAAATTCAACATAGGATTTACAAATAACGCTCATCGCCGTTTTATCAAAGTCACTTCATTTCTATATCTGTATGAGAATAAAAGTTTTATTTTTGTGATCGTGAAGAGGATTTTCAAATATGTATTAGTCAGCTTAAATTTGTTACTTGCCTATACTAGTCAAGCACAGCAAAGTTCAAATCCTTTTGAAATCATAAGAACAGATAAAAACAGTACTGATACAGTAGTCGCAAAGAGACCAAAAAGTGATCAAAAAAATATTAAAAATAGCTTTGAAGTTTACAGAAATGATGACCCATATGCATTTATACCCTCAACTAATACTAATCAAGACAGTATAAAAGTTAAAAACTTAGGCGGCACCAAAGATGAAGAGTCAGATGAAGTAGATATAGATGCGGATGATATGGACTATATGATTGATAATCCTTTCGAAGTATCGCACGTACCGTATCGACGAAGTGAGCTTAAAGAGCAAGCCAAATCAGCAAACACAACTAGTCAATCTAAAAAAAGTTATACACGATCTATCGTTCATTTAAAGTATTCGACTAATACATTCATTTTTTGGTTAGTGCTATTTACACTCTTGCTATTGGCAATAGTAATTAATGTACAGCGAAACGTTATTTCCAAAATTGTAAAGTCCATCACCAATGAAAATGTCCTCAAACTATTAAAAAGAGAAGAAAATAATGGTCTATCTGGGCATTATATCATGCTATATGTGATATTTTTCATCAATTTTACTTGTTTTATTTACTTAATGGCCAAGTATTATAAAGGGTTTGATGGCTTTAACAATTGGTTAGTAATCTACGGTACTGTAACGGTCACTTACCTGCTGAGGCATATTAGTATGGCCTTTATTGGTAACATATTCAACATCTCAAAGGACAGCAGCCTGTATAGTTTTACGATCATGTCATTCAACATATTCTTAGGTCTTGTACTCATTCCAGTAAATCTAGTTGTCGCATTCAGCCCAGTTGAGATAAGTAGCGCAGCACTGCAAGTAGGCATTGGATTGATAATAATACTCTTACTAATTAGATCAGCTAGAGGACTTCTTGTTGGTGCTAGATTTATTGGTGAGAATCTATTTCAATTTTTTATCTACCTTTGCACTTTCGAAATTGCACCTATTTTAATTCTACTGAAAATACTAGGTGAACAATAGGAAAGTGATTAGGAATTAATAGTAAAGGGTTAACAAACGAAGTATTTATGGCGTTAAAAGGTACAAATACTGCACAGCAGCCTGCGCAAAAGGATTCTTTTAAGAAAATCAAGACTATTCTTGTGTCTCAGCCAAAGCCTGAGAGGTCACCATATTACGATCTAGAGAAAAAATGGGGTTTGACAATCGACTGGAGACAATTTATCCACGTCGAACCTGTAACTGAAAAACAGTTCAGAAAAAACAGAGTTCGTCCAGATGAATTCTCTGCTGTAATTTTCACCAGTAAGAATGCTATTGAGCACTTCTTCAGATTGTGTCAAGATATGAGAATACAGATGTCTCAAGATACTAAGTATTTCTGTCTATCTGAGGCAATCGCTAATTACCTACAGAAATTCATTGTTTATAGAAAGCGTAAAGTTTTTGTAGGGAAGAGACGTATCGACGACCTCAATAACTACTTCACGAAGCATAGCAAAGAGAAATTTATTCTTCCATGCTCTAATCTAGGAGCTAAAGACGTAGTGAGTTATCTAAAGAAAAAGGATCTTGATTTCCAAGATCTCATGATGTATCGAACAGTGGCTAGTGATCTATCTGATCTAGAAAATGTCACATATGACGTACTTATCTTCTTTAGCCCTCTCGGTATTGATTCTTTATTTGAGAACTTTCCAGGATACGAACAGAAAGATACACGGATAGCAGTATTTGGCAACTCAACTGCTAAAGCTGTAGATGATAGAAATCTTATCGTCAATATCAAAGCACCTGCTCCCGAGTCACCATCCATGTCGATGGCATTAGAAAACTACCTACAAAAAAGCAACAAAAAGAAGTAAGAGTAATCTTACAAAACGATATTCAGAAGGCTTGTTGATTTTTCAGCAAGCCTTTTTGTGCCGCCTTAAGGCTTCTTTTAACAACTAAGAAATTCACTTCTTGTAATAGATGTTATTGTTCTGTGCATAATAGATCTTGTTTTTCGGAGTCCACGAGCTTATACTGCGCAAGCCACAGTTTGTCTAATTCCTCTTATCCAATCCCCAAAGCATTTTTTCTCTGATAGTTTGCATAAAATCTGTGCCGTTGAGATGTGCTAGCTTGGTACTAAATGGACATTTTGTAAGTGTAATCTTATGCTCTGCTGTAATGGTTTCATTTCTAGAGTCCATCGTACAAAGAAAATTTTCTGATCTTCCTTCTACTGTGACACTGATTTCTGCATCATTAGATATGACTATGGGTCTTACATTAAGATTATGTGGTGCTATAGGTGTAATGACAATATTGCCAGAGTCTGGTGATATTATAGGACCTCCACAACTCAGTGAATATCCTGTTGAACCTGTAGGTGTACTGAAGATCAAACCATCCGCCCAATAGGAATTGAGATATTTGTCATCTACCATCACTGTAATTGTGATCATGGATGAGGTATCTCTCTTATGTACAGTAAAGTCATTGAGAGCAAAAGGCATATCTTCAAACAGAGGTAAATTACTTTGGAGAGACAACATGCTACGTTCTTCAGTAAAGAAATCTCCTGCAATAATGGTATCTACGGCTGACAGGATCTTCGATTTTTCGATATTGGCTAAGAATCCTAATCTACCCATATTGATACCCATGATAGGAATATCTAGATCTTGCACGAGATTAGTTGCCTTTAGTATCGTGCCATCACCACCTAGTGTAATGATGAGATCAATAGCATTGGTCTCTAGGTCATCCTTGGTATTGATCGCAGATCGATCTTTATATTCTATACTAGCTTCATTTAAAGATAATTTGTATCTATCAAATATATAATAGTCTAGAGGGGAGTCTTCTAGCTTTTGGAGTAGTGCTTTAATAATCCCTGTGTCAGTCAGCTTCACTGTCTGACCATATAATAGGATGTTCTTCATAATAGTAAAGGTATGATAGGGAATTTAGAATGGTGAATTGGTCTAATTTCGAACTTCGATATAACCAAAAAATCCTCATCAGTATTCCTGAGGAGGATTTTTTATGCGGGATAAAGTTGCCTATTCAGCCTCCTTTTTAGCTTTTGGAGCCTTTTTTCCTATAAGTTTTACTATGGCTTCTGGGTTTATCACTTCAAGAATACCTCTATCGTAATCTCTGATAAAATCGTCCACTTTCATTCTGCTCTTAGAATTACTGTTAATGTACTTGATACCTACAAAAGAGCTGGTAGTATCGAGCACCTTTACTTTCATTTTATGGACTGCCATGTTTTATTAAGTTTATTTAAAAAAAAGTCATTACTGATTTAACTAATTAATCGGATTTTTGGACTATAAGTTCCACATTCTTCTATTAGAATTGATTTAAAAACTATTGTCTATTCAAACCATCTTGGTTTGAAGCGTAAAATATTGAACTATCTGGGTTTTAGCATAATCGTTAACTTTCACATATGAAAGTTTGTTTATCTTTTAGTTTATCAATATGTGTCATGGTTATTATCTAAAAAGATTTGATTACCAATGAAAACTAGTTTACAGTTTTCGTATCTTAATATACGACATCAGTGCTCTGCAAATTTCCATACTTCTCATATATAACCATACAGAAATTATAGTGCCCACATCGGTCGTCTCATTAGTATCTATACAAAGCCTAATGGAATTAACACTTCAGTGATGAACAAAACAAATTAGTCAACTTGTCAATATTAATATTTTACTCTACCATCTTCATATATACCTCCATCATTCCTTTAGCCGTTATTTCATCAGTATATCTTTCTGAAACGTAGGCTTTGCCTTTTTGAGTTAACTCATCTCTCAGAGTATGATTTGAAACTATATCCATGATTGCATTAGTTAATTCGATTTTGTCATTGGGCTCTATATAAATGGCCCCTGGACCAGCAGCTTCTGGCAGGGATGACGACGTAGTAGTAATTACAGGTGTATCACGATAAAGTGACTCTATAAGAGGTATACCGAAACCTTCATAGATGGAAGGATAAACCATAGCGATAGCATTGTCGTAAATATAGAGCAAAGCTTCATTATCTACATGATCCAAAAATTCGAAATACTTACCTAGACCTAGCTCTGATATTCTTGATTTTATTCGGTCAGCATAGAGGCCGCCCCTACCTACTACTTTTACCTTAACCCTTTTATCCTTTGATATGTTAGCCATCGCTTCCACTATAAGCAAAAAAGATTTTCTTTCAATCAATGAACCTACATAAAGTAAGTATTTTTCACATGACTGAGGTGACTTTAACGTGTTGTAAAATGCTGGATGACAACTTTGATAAACCACTGATACCTTGGAAGGATTTACCTTATATAGAACATTTAGGTCTTTCTTAGTACTTTCACTAATCGCTACTATCTGATCTGCATTCTTAGCGGCATATCTATACTTTCGCTTATATATATAGCGATCCAATAAGCCAAACTGATCAGGATAATATTCAAATATCAAATCATGAAAAGTAACAACCGTCTTCGCATCTAAAGAATGGCTATTGAGTGGTATTTCATGGCTAAGTCCATGATATATATCCATCCCTACAGCGTTGATTTCTTTGGTCACTCCTATACTCCGCCAAAATGATCCGAATTTTCCCTTGTAGGTATGAATAATAAACTTCTCTTTATCCAAAAAATATAATACCTCTGAATCTTGGCTGATCTTAGGTGTAAAAAGGTGATACTCATGCTCTGGATACAATCGCTGAAGATCTCGTACTAAAGTACGGCTATAATTCCCTAATCCCGTACGATTATGAAAGAGACGCTTGGCATCAAATCCTATTTTCAGTTTTTTCACCATATATACATTAAGCGATAAAGATAACAATGATAAAAGATAGAATCACGAAATTTTAAACTATGTAAGGTTTAATACCTAAATAGTCAATCCATGATACACAATGACATTCATTTGAAATCTGCCTACAGTTAAGTATCTTTGGGCAACCAGATAAACAATAATTGTTTATACCAACATGGAGATAGAAAAAGAGACTACAATTGAGAAAAAGTGGAAAAAGGAAAAAACCCTTAAAATAGTTATGTTAATGCTATGGATAGGGGCCATAGCTTTAGTGATAGGCACATTCTTATTTTTCAACTATATATCCAAACAAGACTTACCATCATTTGAAGATCTAGAAAATCCTGAGTACGATCAAGCTTCTATCATATATGATGATAACGGTACTACATTCGGAAAATACTATATCGAAAATAGAGTACCTGTGCACTATGATCAGATATCTCCATTTATTGTAGATGCTTTACTCTCTACAGAAGATGAGAGGTTCCATAGCCATAGTGGTATAGATGTACGGGCTCTATCTAGAGTTGCATTTAAAACCGTACTACTGCGACAGGAGAGTTCTGGTGGAGGCAGTACTATTTCGCAGCAGCTCGCGAAGCTTCTTTTCAAGAGGCCCAGCCTATTAGGAATGAGTAAGATAAAACGTTCATTTGAACTAGTAAAAGTAAAGCTCAAAGAATGGATGACTGCCGTAAAAATAGAGCGTAGCTATACTAAGGAAGAGATCATGGCTATGTATCTCAATAAGTTTGAATTTATCAATGGTGCCCATGGGATAGAAGCTGCATCACAGACGTATTTCAGTAAGGAGCAAGAAAATCTAAGTGTCGATGAAGCAGCGATACTTGTTGGAATGCTTAAGAATCCAAGTTTATACAATCCACTAAGATTTCCGGATAAAGCTAAAAGAAGAAGAAATATCGTTCTTAGCCAAATGGAGAAGGCTGACAAACTAGACAGAGTAGCCTATGACTCATTGATCGTCAAGGATGTCAATATGGATGAATTTCAACGAAAGACTCAGTCTGAAGGTCCAGCGCCATATTTCCGAGCAGAACTAACTAAGTGGCTGCGAAAGTTATTCAAAGAAAATGACATCAATAAATCTGACGGTACTAGTTACAACATCTATACCGACGGACTAAAGATTTTTACGACCTTAGACTTACGCTATCAAAAGCATGCAGAAGAGGCCGTGACCGAGCATATGAAATGGAATCAAGAAAGATTTGATAACGTATGGAAAGATAAAAATCCATGGAAGTATGAAGCGGATGCTTCACAAAGAAAGATAAGAAACGATATTTTTGAAAGAAGGATAAGAGCTTCGGATAGATACATAAGTCTAAGAAACAAGCACCTAAGTGCAAATATCGCAAAACTAAGGGACAGATATACTGAAACTCCATTTACAGATAATGCAATCAAAGCGATGATTCGTGTAGAAAGCAAAAAAAATGGATTTAGAAAAGAGATTAAGGACAACTATATCAAGAGCAATTATTTAGATGAATACAAGTCGATTATGAAAATGAAAGACTGGACAGAACTTAAGAATAATTGGAAATCATTCATAGCTGCATATGATAAGTCGTTCAATACTGAGGTAAAAATGATGGTCTTTGACTACAGTGAAGAGCAAGAAAAGGAAGTGAAAATGACTCCACTAGATTCAGTAAGATATCACAACATGATGCTTCAGTCTGGCTTGCTATCAGTAGATCCTAAAACAGGATATATCAAAGCATGGGTGGGTGGTGTTAATCACCAATACTTTAAGTATGATCATGTAAATTCTCAGCGTCAAGTAGGATCTACAATAAAGCCATTTGTCTATGCCACGGCAATCGGCATGATGGGAATATCACCTTGTACAACATTCGACGATATTCAATACACGATCGCTCCTGGAGATGCTAACTTTGATCTACAGGATGAATGGACTCCTGCAAATGCTAATGGAGAATTTACTTTGAACAAATACAACCTATACCATGGACTACTATATTCCAAGAATAGTATCACGGTACGTCTAGTAAAAGAAATGGGTACTGTACAAGTAGTCAGAGAACTACTCAGAAATGTAGGCATCAATGTGGATGAAGAAGTAACTAATAATGAAATAAAAGTACCAAACCTACCTTCTATAAGTCTAGGTGCGGTCAACCTAAGTCTATACGAAATGACAGGCGCGTATACTACATTTGCTAATAATGGAATGTATACAGAACCAATATTTATCAAACGAATAGAAGATAAAAGTGGTAATGTGATATATAATGCAATACCAGATAAAAAAGTAGCTATCAACCCTAAGTACAATGCTGTGATGGTAGATATGCTACAAAATAATGTAGGTGGAAAATACGGACTAGGCATCAAAACTCCAGTAGGAGGAAAGACTGGTACGACTAATGATTATACCGATGGATGGTTTATGTCTATCACTCCTAATTTAGTGTCGGGAACTTGGGTTGGAGGTGATGATCGATGGATCAGATTTCTCTCATTAGATGAAGGGCAAGGGTATGTACTTGCAAGACCAATAGTACAGAAATACCTTAAAAGACTTGAAGACGATGAAGAAATAAACTTAAATACAAATGTCAATTTCCCAGCTCCTCCATATGGATTTAAAGAAATAGTGGACTGTACCAAATACAAAGAAATTACACCAGAGGAAGAACAAGCAGAGATCATAGAAAACAAAAAACAATTAGATGAATTTGAAGAAGAGTTTGGTGATGATTTTGAAGAAGAATTAGAAGATCTGCCGATAGACACAATCAGCATACCTATCGATACTACTGGAAATAATTAAAACTAACAAATCATAAAACAACAAATCATGAACGCACAGACAGCTAATCTTATCAATGCAGTAGTTCTCATTTCAATGGGAGCTTGGGGATATTTTGGTAGCATAACACCCTCGCCTACAGCACTTATTCCTGTATTTATAGGAGTCATACTTATAGTATTTAACAATGGCATCAAATATGATAATAAAGTAATCGCACATATAGCAGTGGTCCTAACTCTTCTCATCTTAGTAGCATTAGTAAAGCCATTGACAGGTAGAATAGACGCGGGAGACAATCTTGGAATAGCTCGCATTGGCCTTATGATGGCGACTTCATCAATTGCGATGGTCATGTTTATAAAAAGCTTTAGAGACGCAAGAAAAGCGCGCCAAGCAAGAGAAAATAGTTAGACTACTCTTTACAATAAAGAGTATTTAGCCTAAGATTCTTTGATAGTTTCTTAGGCTATTTTATTCTGTGAATATCTAAAGTTCTTTTCAATGCTATCAAATAATAAGCGAAGTATTCATCATCTACCGCTAATTGACTTTGCTAGAATAATAGATTGCCTCTGGAGTCAGCTAATCAAAATAAGAATGTAATCCAAAATTCTATATACACAATCGGAGTATTTATTTAATATTACTCAAGTCAACCATTTACATCTTCACAAACTTCTCAATTTCTATTCCTCTCTCTGTTACGATCCTTAGTAAATAGTTTCCTACAAATAATGAACTTATATCAATACTTTTTCCAGCATTAGAATTCAACAGTGATTGTCCGTTGATATTGATGACTTCTAATTTGACAATCTTGATATTTTCTTTTGTATTGATATTTAATAGATCACTTACTGGATTAGGTGAGATAGAAAAATAATTTACCTGAATATCATTAGTAGAAAGTGATTGAGAAGGTAAAGGGTAAGTGAACATAGAATATCCAAAAGTAGCTGCCAACAATTCTCGCTTCTCTACATGTAGATCAAGATCATTAACTATTACCGGAGGTAAGTCCTCACCCATTACCTCCCAAGAATCACCAGCATCTTCAGTTGAAAATACTCCTAAGTCGGTAGCCAGATAATATGTGTTGGGTAGTATAGGATCGATTACTATTTCATTGACTGGGACTTCTGGCAAGTTTGAACTTATGTCCGTCCAAGTGGCTCCATAATCTACCGACCTGAATACATGTGGCAGATAATCATTAAATCTATATCCTGAGAAAGTAACGTACACAGTCGACTCTTCTAATGGATCTGTAACTACACTCGACACAGATACTTCTGGCAAGTCTTCTGATATTTCTGTCCATTTGAGGCCTAAGTCTGTTGTGATATGCACATTTCCATCATCAGTACCAGCTATCATTATATTTTGGTCGACTTTGGAGACGTCAAGTGTCGACATAGAACCGAACTCTCCATCTGTAAGATCATCACTTATCGCTGTCCAGCTATCGCCAAAGTCACTAGAATAATATACTCGCTCTGCACCATAAATAATTCCACCTTCTTGATCTGGAATAGTGACAAAAGGTGTATTCCAATTTCGTCGTTCTGATCCAGCTTCATCTGGTCTTATACCTGTCGCAGAAAAGGAAACATCATCCACTCGATTGATCGCACCAAATTGACTTTCAGTGTATAGGACAGAAGTATTCACTTGGTCAAATTGGATCACAAATCCATCTCCACCGGTGACTCTTTCGTATCCATCTATTCCTAAATTTTGTGTGACTAGCGTTCCATTGTCTTGAGCACCACCGAAGTATGTACTATCAGATATTGGATGGATTTTACATTCATAAAATTGGTTGTTAGGAATTGTCTCTACATGACGAATATTCTCTCCTCCATCTTCTGTAATATATATTCCTCCATCATTTCCGAATACTCGAAATTCTGAATCTAATGGATGAAATTCGTAGGCATGTTGATCAACATGATACCCTCCTTCCCATGAATCCCAAAAGTCCCCATTAAAGTTATAGTTTAAAAAACCTACTACTAAAGCATCGTCTGGATCAGCAGGATTAACTCTTACATTACCAAAAAACCAACCAAAGCCTGAGAATGCACTCTCTAATTCACCATTACTTATTTCCGTCCAGCTATTACCTTGGTCTATTGATTTAAATATCCCTAAAAATCTATTGGTGATTGGATCTTTAGAGAAAACTGAATAGACCACTTGAGGATCTGTAGGTGATACATATACTCCTATCCTACCCAAAGAGTCTGCATTGCTGGGTACACCATTAGTCATCAATTCCCAATTCTCTCCAGCATCTATAGATCTATAAAGTCCTGATGATTTTCCACCATACACTCTACCTTGAGGAAATCTAGTACGCTCCCAAGTAGAGGCAAATAAAATATCTGGAGCCAAAGGACTCATACTTACATCTATAGCCGCAGTACTATCACTCACAAATAACTTTCGATCCCAAGTAGCTCCGCCATCTTCACTTTTAAATATTCCTCTTTCTTCATTCTTACCATAGAGCTTTCCTGCTGCAGCTACATATACTATATCACTATCTTCTGGATGTACTATTACTCTACCAATATGGTCAGAATTTTCTAAACCCACATTTATCCAACTGTCTCCTCCGTCAGTAGATTTATAAATACCATTACCAAAAAAAGCACCAGAGGTGGCCGAACCATTGGCTTCTCCTGTACCTGCGAATATGGTACTAGGTTTACTGTTTGCAATAGTCAAATTTCCTATTGATAATCCTCCTGGCTCATCAAATACCAATTTCCAGTTAAAGCCTTTGTCTACAGACCTCCATATGCCACCAACTGATGATCCTGCGATAATGATATTCTTATCCGTAGGATGCAAAGCAATATCGGTAATGCGCCCTCCGACATTTACAGGACCTACTTGTTGCCATTTTTTATTGAATGTTCCATTTTTGACATCAGTCATTCTTCTGTATTGAAGTTCAGCTAAGGCTTTTGCTTCTTTGTCGATACCATTAGGATACGCACGTTGATTGTACATCCATGAGCCTGGGGATTTATCTGGACCTATCGGTATTTTTGTTTCCTGCGATTGACAGGAAGAAATGACAAGAATTAAAGCGAAGTATAAGTAGACTTTCATGTTATGTATATTTGCAGAATGGAAGTTAATAAAGAAAAATAATCTTAACTGTCGATATTGATCAGAAGGGAGATTTTGAAAGCAAAATCCTATCAATAGTACACATTGAACAAAACAAGTGAAACAACCTAAAAGAGGAAATATATTAACTATCTTAGGTTATCTTTAGCAGTATTGTATTAAAACGTCTTAATTGGAAAACAAGAGACTCTTATTTCTCACACCATTTCCTTGCATTCACAAAAGCCTCTCCCCATGGACTGACTTTATCTGCTTTATCACTAGGATAATGTGCCCAGTTCCAAGCGTAGAACGATCTCTCGATATGTGGCATCGTTGCTAAGTGCCTACCATCAGTACTCGATAACATAGCAACATTATAATCGCTACCGTTGGGATTTGATGGATAAGAATCGTAACCATATTTGGCTACTACGTTATACTCATCTTCGGACTTAGGTAATGAGAATTTACCTTCACCATGTGAGATCCAAACTCCGAGAGTAGAACCCGCTAGAGATGATAACATCACACTATTGTTCTCTTTTATAGTAACAGAAGTAAAGCTACTCTCGTGCTTCTTAGAATCGTTGTACGTCATGCGTGATGGCTGATCATTAGCTTGCTCAGGATTGATGAGATCTAACTCTAAGAAAAGCTGACATCCATTACATATTCCTATCGATAGAGTGTCTTCTCTTTGGAAGAAATCCATGATCGCCTTTCGTGCTTTATCATTGTATTTGATGGCTCCAGCCCATCCTTTTGCAGAACCGAGTACATCACTATTACTAAATCCTCCTACAGCTCCTAGAAACTGAATGTCTTGTAATGTCTCTCTTCCAGATATAAGATCTGTCATGTGCACATCTTTGACCTCAAAGCCTGCTTGGTATAATGCATTGGCCATCTCACGTTCAGAGTTACTACCCTTCTCTCTAAGAATCGCAGCTTTTGGTCTATGGCTGATTGCATCTCTACAAGGTAATTGTCCACTCCAATTTTGTGGAAATGTGTAATTAAGTGGCTGTACTTTATAATTGTCGTATCTCTCTTTGGCAAGGCCATTTGCGGTCTGCTTACTGTCTAAGAGGAACGATGATTCGTACCATATATCTCTGTAGTACGCTATGTCTAGAGTATCATTTTGACCGTCGTAACCCAGCTCAATTTTCGGAACAGAAGTCACTGCTCCTAACTTTACAAATTTGATCCCTTCTTGCCCTAGATAACTTTCCAGTTTATCATCATTGGCTTGGATAATTACACCAGCATTTTCTGCGAATAATGTCTTTATGAAATCACCATCTCCTACTCCACTGAGGTCCACATTAACACCGATCTTAGGATCTGCAAAACACATTTCTAACAATGTAGTAATTATACCACCGGCAGAAATATCATGACCGGCAGATATCATATTTAACTTAATCGCATTTTGTATCACTTGAAATTTACGAGCAAATTCCGTAGCATTAAATATATCTGGTGCTTTGTCACCTATAGCAGCTCTCGTCTGCGCAAATGATGATCCACCTAACTTCAACACATCATTTGACATATCTATATAATAGATTGCACCTTTATCAACTTGTAACACTGGTTCTACAATCTTAGTGATATCGTCGCAATGTGCTGCAGATGAAATGACTACTGTCCCTGGAGCAAGTACCGTCTTATCACCATACTTCTGCGCCATCGATAGCGAATCTTTTCCTGTAGGTACATTAATACCTAGTCCGATTGCAAAATCAGAAACTGCTTCTACCGCAGAATACAATCTTGCATCCTCTCCTTCATATCTACAAGGCCACATCCAGTTGGCAGACAGAGATACAGACTTTATGCCTTTGTCTAGTGGTGCCCATATGAGGTTAGTCAGACATTCCGCAATCGCATTTCTAGAGCCTGCTGCTGCATCAATCAATCCACTCACAGGTGCATGACCCATACTCGTAGCAATACCTTGCACACCTGAATAATCTAAAGCCATAACGGCTACATCATTGAGCGGCAATTGGAGTGGGCCAGCACATTGTTGCTTCGCTACTTTTCCTCCTACACATCTATCTACTTTATTCGTCAGCCAATCTTTGCAGGCGACTGCTTCTAATCTCAGAACGTCTTCTAAATAATATTTAAATTCTCCACCATGATAACTTAGTGGCTTATAGGTACAATTTAGCTTTTTGTCCTCCATGATCGTTTTTGGACTACTGCCAAACATATCTGACAATGCTAAATCCATAGGATTCTGAGCCGTCTTATCCTCAAATGTAAATCTATGGTCTCCAGTTACTTTTCCTACTTGATATAATGGAGATCGTTCTCTTTTTGCTACCCTATTGAGTAGGTCAATATCTTTTTCGCAGATCACTAATCCCATTCGCTCTTGAGATTCGTTGCCGATGATCTCTTTGCTACTGAGGGTTGGATCCCCTATAGGTAGCTTCTCTAGATTGATGATTCCTCCAGTATCTTCTACAAGCTCCGATAAACAATTAAGGTGTCCACCTGCACCATGATCATGGATAGATACAATTGGATTTTCGTCTAGCTCCACCATCGCTCTTACCGTATTGGCAGCACGTTTTTGCATCTCAGGATTAGATCTTTGAATCGCGTTGAGCTCAATGCCTGATCCGAGTGCACCTGTATCTGCAGATGATACCGCAGCACCACCCATACCGATTCGATAATTATCTCCACCTAGAATTACGATTTCGTCTCCTTTTTGCGGTTCTTTCTTTATTGCCTGCTCAGCTTTACCGTATCCGATTCCGCCGGCTTGCATGATTACTTTATCGAATCCTAGCTCTTGCTCTCCTTCTGTATGTTCAAAAGTCAATAATGACCCACAAATCAATGGCTGTCCGAATTTATTGCCAAAATCTGAAGCTCCATTACTCGCCTTTATCAATATATCCATCGGAGTTTGATAAAGCCACTTGCGCTCGTCCATCGCTTGCTCCCAAGGTCTATTATCCGCGAGTCTACTATATGATGTCATATATAATGCCGTACCAGCCACCGGTATTGACCCTTGTCCACCAGCTAGTCTATCTCTGATCTCTCCACCTGACCCCGTCGCTGCACCATTGAATGGCTCTACAGTCGTAGGGAAATTGTGCGTCTCTGCTTTTAAAGAAATTACAGATTCAAAATCTTTGGTCTCATAGTATGAAGGTACATCTGGCTGTGCAGGAGCGAATTGCTCTACTTTAGGCCCTTTGATAAATGCTACATTGTCTTTGTATGCGGATACGATCTCATTAGGAAAGGCCTTGGCCGTCTTCTTGATCAATGAAAATAATGACTCTGGCATCTTCTCACCATCTATGATGAATGCACCATTAAATATCTTGTGCCTACAATGCTCACTATTGACCTGTGAAAATCCGAATACTTCAGAATCTGTCAATGGCCGCTCTATCTTAGTGGATAGATCTACTAAGTATTGGACCTCATCTTTAGATAAAGAAAGACCTTCTTGGGTATTGTATGCGGCTATGTCTGTGATCTGTTGTACTACTTCTGGAGTCACAGAGACGGTAAACATCTCTTGATTTAATCCATCATATACCTGAGAAATCATAGGATCAAAAGCGTGGCCAACATCATGAAATTCAAACAATTCTATCCTAACGATACCTGAGACACCCATATTCTGAGTAATCTCAACAGCATTAGTACTCCATGGAGTAATCATAGCCGCACGTGGGCCTAGATACTTTGCGGATAACGCTATGTCTGATAGACTCTGAGTATTTCCAAATAACCAATTGAGTTTTTGGATAGATTCTTCGCTTAGTGGTGCATCGAGCTGTACTGCATATATGTTACCAGTCGAGTGGTTGAAAAAGTGAATCATGTATAGTGTTCCTTTAAGAATATGACTAATAGGTCAATCATGATCTTCAAAATCACCATAAGTTACTCTAAACCTCTGATCGTGAACGATAACGACTGAAATATGATAGTTCGCGTTACAAAAGACAAAGGTAATTATATGAATTGGATGGAGTGTTTTCGGGTATAGTTAATTTGCCAAATTTCTGAAAAGATTATTCTTTACATTAACATTGTAAACCGCAGCGTTTGTGCAAATATTAGAATTAGAAGTTATATAAGATAATTTACAATATTTACAAAGCCAGTAGAATTTATTGATTATAAATTATCCTTACCTCTATTATATCAAAAAAATTAAAAAGTCTAAAAGGGCAATTTTGAGCACATGAACATTTTTTACTCTCCATAGCCCTAGTCTTACTATCTACATTTTACTTAAGTCAAAATTTAATGCAAATTTCGCCAGATACCAAAATAGTTAGATTAATCTAAATTTTATTTTTACTAAGCCTAATTAATATTAAACTCTTTCAATTTTATGGCGTCTTTTTTGCAATAAAAGAGCTAATCTTGTTAAAGTTAACTGTTTTCATCCTTTTAGAATGGACATTTCACCTGCTGTGTGTAACTATTGATTGATATAGTTGGCATATTTGCAGGGACATTAAGAATAGACAAAAATATAATGCCGTGAAAGATTACTCATACGTATACAACGCACACCCTACCTTCATAGAAAACATGTATAAGCAATATGCTAGTGACCCTAAATCTGTAGATGAAGGTTGGAGAATATTCTTTGATGGATTCGAATTTGCTAATGGAGCCTCTGACGATAGATCTAGTCCTACAACAAATGGTGTTACTATTAACACTAAGGAATTTAGTGTGTTATCTATCATATACGGATTCCGTACTAGAGGACACTTATTAGCTACTACCAATCCAATTCAAAGCCGCAGAGATAGAGCACCTCACTTAGATTTATCTGATTATGGCCTTACTGAATCCGATCTACAAAACACATTTACATCTGGAGAAGAAATAGGATTAAAAAATGCTACACTGCAACAGATTATAGATAGGCTAAAACATATCTACTGCGGCAATATAGGATTTGAAATTTCCAATATAAATGATCGTGAAAAACGTTTGTGGCTCAGATCAAAAGTAGAAAACCTAACAACAGATAATGCTTTTGGATTTGACATCGACCAAAAGAAAAATATACTAGAAAGACTTAATGATGCAGTAGTTTTTGAAAATTTCTTACATACAAAATATGTAGGACAAAAAAGATTTTCACTTGAAGGTGGAGAATCTGCAATCGTAGCCCTCGATACTATAATATCCAACGCAGCAAATGATGGCGTCAAAGAATGTATTATCGGAATGGCACACAGAGGCCGTCTCAACGTACTAGCCAATATTATGGCTAAAACTTATGAACAGATCTTCAATGAATTCGAAGGTACCGCAGTACCAGATATGGCATTCGGTGATGGAGATGTGAAATATCACTTAGGATTCTCTACACAACGAGTAACAAGTAAGGGTAACAAAGTAGATATCAAAATGGTACCTAATCCTTCTCACCTTGAGTCAGTAGGTCCTGTGGTAGAAGGATTTGCGAGAGCCAAAGCGGATATTATGTACGGTAGCGACTATGATAAGATTTTACCTATACTCATACACGGTGATGCAGCCGTAGCCGGTCAAGGTGTAGTATATGAAACTGTGCAGATGAGTCAGCTAGATGGATATTATACTGGTGGTACGATCCACTATGTAATCAATAATCAGATTGGATTTACAACTGACTTTGATGACGCAAGATCATCTACATATTGTACTGCAGCAGCTAGTCTTGTGCAAGCGCCTGTGTTCCATGTCAATGGTGATGATCCCGAGGCAGTTGCTTTTGTATCCCAATTGGCAATCGAGTATCGTCAGAAATTTAATAATGACGTATTCATAGATATGGTATGTTACCGAAAACATGGTCACAATGAAGGAGATGATCCGAAATTCACTCAACCAAAAATGTATGAACTAATCTCTAAGCATGAGAATCCGCGTGCATTATATGTAAAGACACTTACGAAAAGAGGTGAATTAGAAAAAGAGATGGCAGAAAAATTGGAACAAGGATTTTGGTCTGACTTGCAAGGAAAATTAGACAAAGTTAAGGTAAAACCACTTCCATATGAATATCAGGAACCAGAAAAAGCATGGAGAAAACTAAGAAAAGCAGAAGCAAAAGACTTTGAAAAATCGCCAAAGACTGGTATTACAAAAAAGAAAGTCGATCAGATCCAAGAACATCTCATGAGATTGCCTGAAGGATTTACACCGCTATCGAAAGTGAATAGACTGCGTAAAGGTATCCAAAAACTACATGACGCTAAGAAAATCGATTGGGCGATGGCAGAGCTAATGGCATATGGATCCATCTTACTCGAAGGTAAAAATGTTCGTATGAGTGGACAGGATGTCAAGAGAGGAACATTTTCTCATAGGCATGCGATATATAGAGATGCCAAGACATACGAGGAATACAATAGACTCAGTGAAATGACTGGCGATCAAGGTGAATTTATGATCTTCAATTCTTTATTATCCGAATTTGCAGTAATGGGATTTGAATATGGATATTCACTCGCTACTCCTAATTCATTAGTAATATGGGAAGCACAATTTGGTGACTTCTATAATGGAGCCCAGACTATAGTTGATCAATATATTGTGGCTGCTGAAAGTAAATGGCAGCGGATGAGTGGCTTGGTATTATTACTGCCACACGGATATGCAGGACAAGGACCTGAGCACTCAAGTGCTAGAATAGAAAGATTCCTGCAGCAATGTGCAGAATACAATATTACTGTAACAAACCTAACTACCCCAGCTAACCTATTCCATGCACTTCGTAGACAGATAGTGAGACCTTTCCGTAAACCTATGATCAACATGTCTCCCAAGTCACTTTTGAGACACCCTCTATGTATAAGTAATCCATCAGAGTTTACGACTAACAACACTTTCCAAGAAGTAATCGGTGACGATAAAGTAACTGGAGAAAAAGCGAAAAGACTTCTTCTTTGCACTGGTAAAATCTATTATGATCTTCTAGAAGCAAGAGAAGAGAATAAGATCAAAAATGTGGCTATCGTACGTATAGAGCAACTCTATCCTTTCCCACAAACTCAAATAGATTTAATAATAAAAGATTACACCAAAGCTGAAAAATATTGGGTGCAAGAGGAACCACAAAATATGGGAGCATGGAGCTTCATGTTGGGGTACATGCGTAAGGTAGATATAGATCCAATCTCAAGACCTGCAAGTGCATCGCCAGCTACTGGATACAAGAAGAAGCACGATATGCAACAAGCAGAAATTATCAATACTGCTCTGGATCTTTAAAGTTTTCAATGATTCAGTTTCGTTATTCATAAGTAAATGAGATTAACCAATATACCTTAGAATTTCATCAATACCCTATCATAACAGCTAATACGAGGACCACCCAAGACAATAATAAAACTGATACTACAATAGGGGAAATAAATCTCAACCACCTATCCAAAGGAACTCTACACATACTTAGCATAGCTATGAGTCCTCCCAATGTAGGATTCACTAGATTGGTCACTCCATCACCTATTTGAAATGCAAGAATTGTACTCTGTCTTGTCAAACCCAGCACCTCTCCTAATGGGATCATTACTGGTAAGGTGGCTAATGCTTGTCCACTGCCTGAAGGTATAAAGAGATTGATCACGCATTGAGATAATGACATAGATATAGCTGAAGCATACAATGGTAATCCTTGCAACATATCTGCAAGATAAAATGATATCGTGTCACCGATTTGCCCTTCGTCCATAAGCACCTTAATAGTAGTTGCGAAGCCAACCATAAATGCACCGGGAGCGGCTTTGGATACACTATCGAGTAGAGACGCACTAATCGTATCTCCACTCATTTTTGAACCTACACCACAAGCAAAAGCAATCATTAAGAAAATGGCTGATAATTCATTGATATACCATCCATGATTGAACACTCCATA
>Ga0228625_1000181_pt1 | contig 35622 bp, 47 predicted proteins | sample 30DmetaG_FD_190482 | JGI IMG/M metagenome (GOLD analysis project Ga0228625, IMG submission 190482) | Seawater microbial communities from Monterey Bay, California, United States - 30D | ecosystem: Environmental > Aquatic > Marine > Coastal | place: USA: California | collected 2016-10-05
TCTAACGCCATGTGTTTCTATATAAGCGCACTCACCTGCTTGGTTAATGCCTACTATAGGAAGGTCAAGATAACCCGTTAGACTCGAGTATAGAGCGTATATCATAACGCCCGTGATTGCTGTTAAATATAAATATCTCATCTCAATAGACCTCAATCTCATTTTTATAATTCCAAACAATCTCGGAGCCGTCCTCAAACAATGCGTTGTTGTTCGAGTAGTATTCACCGCTCCACACAATAGAACCCTCGACCTCATAATCACGCTCGCGCAAATCATACACATACGCATCAAAGTCATCTCCATAACTGCCCGCGTAATTGTCTACAAAGTTTTTATAAAATTTTTCTGCTGTAGTCATTTTATTTTATCCTCTTAATCAAACGTGAACCACAAAGCCGCTTTCGTCTTTCTTGGCTTTACCTTTTGCATATAGTGCCGTGATGACGTTAACGCCGTCTTTGTGTCGTATGTCGCTGTCATCTCCATCAACAACGGGCAAGCCATTGAATGTTTTTGGGATTCTCTCTTTGTGACTAAATACCACAGCAATGCGTTTTAATGCCTTATTTGCTTTTGCCTTTTCTACATGCTTTTCATAACCTTTGATACCACTATAAGAAAACGTAAGGTCGTAGTTTTCTGGAATGTTTTTGCGGTTCGGTATTTTTGTATAATCATAGAATTGAACACCAGGAAATGCCTCAAAGATGTTAGCGTACTCTTTGCCTTTTCTAATAACGGGTATTTTTTCCCATAGTATGTCACTTGTACCATTTAATCTAATCAATGGCGTGGTGTCGGTCGCTTCCGCTTGTGCTGCTACCATTGAAACAGAATAAACCAAGTCTTTTAAAAAGTTTTCTCTATCATCAAAGAAACGTATGGTTTTATTTATACGCGCTTGCTGCACATTCGACATTGCACCGCGCCCCGCTGTATAAAGACAAGCTTTTTCGCAACCCGCTACCTTTGCCATAGGGCAGACATTACCGCGTCCAGCTTGGTTAGCTGGTGCAAGGTAGAGAATACCAGTGGTGTATCCGTATTTCTCACCTTTGCTTGTTTTGGCATCTTTACCAATAGATAAGATGTTTTTTGGCTTATAACTGTTCATTGTATTTTATCCTATTAAGTTAATTTAATACGTCAATCTCGTTGACTTGGGAAACACTATTACATATAAACAATAGCTTGTGTAAATTATTTTCATTTATTTTTATATCATCAATTTAATCAATAACTTACAGAGCAAATTAATTCTTGACAGACCATAAGGTACTCAAATCAGCGACGGTTTTTACCAGGTAATATATAGGGTCGAAATAACCCTAATGAACTTTTCCAGGAATACCCAGGAATATAACCAATAATGCACCACACTCAACCCACACCTGTCAACTTTCTCAACCGACTATCATAGTAAAGTTACCTTGTCAAGTTTATATTAGTATGCATAAACTGTGCCAAAATAAATTGGCATGAAACTTGCTAGAAGGGGACGGGGGGGCTGTATGGTGTAGCTCTAGCATATAGTACCACCCCAGATACAAAAAAAGGTAAAATTGAAAAGGGGGGAATTTTGCATATCTATCTATAAAAAACTAGCCGAGGTGAATAATACCGTAAGATATTGATATATAAATCTATTTACGTATAATTAAATATTATAAGAAAAGGAAATCTGAATAAGATGCTACCTCTAATAAGGAATTAAATATTACCCCTTGCGCAGATTCTAGGAAATTTACTAAGGTGTTAAACTAAATGTATAAGTAAATCAATACCTTAAAAATTAATGCTTGACAAACTAAATGATATATGATATAATACCACCTTTCTAAGGTATATTACCCAGTTAGGTTTAATTATTAGTAATTAGTTATTCTACTGGGAAACATTACTAAGATACATTATAAGCAATATCCTTTAAGGGGGTAGTATTGTCTGATTACTCGGAACAAAGAAAGAAAGAAGTTAAAGTCCCTAAGAAAAGAGGTAGACCACCTAAAGCATTAGTACAGTCCAAAAAGAAAGGAGCTAGACCTCCCGGTAGACCTCCGGGTGATAAGGCTATAATGGATGAGTACAAGGCTAGGCTTCTAGCGTCTCCCAAGTCTCGTAAGGTTTTAGATACTATACTAGATGCTGCACTAGATGATGAGCATAAACATCAAGCTGCTGCTTGGAAACTTCTAGTAGATAGACTTATGCCACTTTCTTCGTTTGATGCTAGTTCTGGTGGTGGAGATAAGCCTAGCATTAACATTACTATTTCGGGTGTTACTGAAGTAGAGAACGTAATTGATGGAGAAGTTATAGATGGCGACTAGTTTCGGATTAGGTGATGAACCTGTTATTATCGGTGAAGATATATATACCCAAGAGGATGTACAGAAAGCTGTAAGAGGTGCTGGTTATTTAGGTACTCCTTCGTATACACAGGAAGATGTACAAAGGGCTGTAATGGATGCTGGTTATTTAGATGCCCCTCCTGAGTTCTCACAACAAGGTGCTATAGCTCAACTAGAGGCTGACCTAATGAATGATATTATGATTAGAGACCAACTTAGGGAAGAAGAGTTGTTAGGTCAACAGAATCTAAAAACAGTTAATATAGTACCACCAGTAAGTAAAGAAATGAGTAATACTGATAAAGTTTTAAATACTATACTAAAACATGAAGGCGGTTTCCAAATAAGCTCTAAAGATAAAGGAAACTATAATAGTGCAGGAGATTTAGTAGGAACTAATTTTGGTATTTCAGCTCCCGTATATGAAGAGTATACTGGTAAAACTCCTTCGGTTTCAGATATGAAAAATATAACAGAAGATGAAGCTAGAGAAATATATAAAAAATCTTATATAACGCCTGTAACTAAAAACTTAGGTATACCACCAGAGTCTGATGTTTTTGAGCAAGTAGTTGATATGGCAGTTAATCATGGGTATCGCAACACTGTACGAATTATTCAGAGGGCAATAGGTAACATTAAAGATGATGGTAAGGCTGGACCCATTACTAAAAAAGCTATTTTAAAAGCGATAAAAGATAATCCTATTGGTTTTAACAACTCACTAGTAAACTCAAGGTCAAACTTCTACAAACAAATTGTTAATAAAAACCCAAGCCAACAAGAGTTTATAAAGGGTTGGTTAGGTAGGGCATCATCTTTTATTAAATGAGTAACGACCTCAGTATTAAACTACTTCCTTGGCAACAAGAAGTTTGGAATAGTGAAACTAGATTTAAGATAGTAGCTGCTGGTCGACGTACTGGTAAATCCAGACTAGCTGCTTGGTTACTTATCGTAAATGCTCTACAGCTAGAGAAGGGGCATGTTTTCTACGTAGCCCCTACACAAGGTCAAGCAAGAGATATTATGTGGACTACTCTATTAGAGTTAGGTCATCCAGTAATCAAGTCTAGTCATATTAACAACCTCCAGATTACATTAGTTAATGGGGCTACCATTAGCTTGAAGGGTGCAGATAGACCAGAGACTATGCGTGGTGTGTCTCTTAAGTTCTTAGTATTGGATGAATACGCTGATATGAAGCCAGCAGTGTTTGACCAAATCCTTCGTCCTGCCCTAGCTGACCAACAAGGTAGTGCTTTGTTTATCGGAACTCCTATGGGTCGTAACCACTTCTATGAGCTGTACAAACAAGCTGAATTAGGAGATGACCCTACACTAGAGGCTTGGCACTTTACTTCGTATGACAACCCCCTACTAGCAGAAGAAGAGATAGAAGCTGCTAAAAAGACTATGAGTTCTTTTGCGTTTAGGCAAGAGTTCATGGCATCGTTTGAGGCAATGGGTAGTGAAATATTTAAAGAAGATTGGGTTAAGTTTAGTGAAGAAGCTCCAGAAATTGGTGACTATTACATTGCTATTGACTTGGCTGGTTTTGCAGACGTATCTAAAGCTGCTACATCGAAAGCTAAGAAACTTGACCAAACGGCTATTAGCGTTGTTAAAGTAAATGAAGAAGGGTGGTACGTAGAAGATATTATCTACGGCAGGTGGGATATTAAAAAGACAGCAGAGAAGATATTTAGGACTGTACTAAAGTATGAACCTATCTCTGTTGGTATTGAGAAGGGGGCGTTAAAGAACGCTGTACTACCTTATCTTATGGACTTACAAAAGTCTAGGCAGAAGTTCTTTCGTGTAGAAGAACTAACACATGGTAACAAAAGAAAAATAGATAGGGTCATTTGGGGCTTACAAGGTAGGTTTGAAAATGGTGCTATTACTCTCAACACTGGAGATTGGAACTCAGAGTTCCTAGATGAATTATTCCAGTTCCCTAACCCCCTAGTTCACGATGACCTTATCGACTCCCTAGCGTACATAGACCAACTAGCTAAAGTTAGTTACGCGTACGATATAGAGTATGAAGATGACTTTGAATTTATAGACCCAATAGCTGGATATTAATGTATGGATATGGAAAAAGTAATACCTTTAGACCTGCCTGATAGGGATGAACTACCTAACCTAATCCCTTTCGACCCAGAGACTATGAAACCACAAGATATAGGTTTTGGTCAACCATCTACAGAAATAATAATCTCTGAGGATTCTCCAGATGGAAAAGTATGGAATATACCTTCTCTATGGTGGAGCCCTGAAGGAGACCCTACTTATGTTTCTCCAAGGACAGCAGCAAGACTAGCGTATAAGTACGAAAAAGAAAATGAGGTCAAGTTTCCAAGGTTTCCAAAAGGGGCTTATGAAGAGGCTTCGGAAGCAGCTAAAAAAAGCTCCTCTGAAGGAGGGGCAACTAACAGAAAACTAGCCAACTAGGGTAAAGTATGGAAAATGAAGATAATCTATTGAACAACATTAACCTAGAACAGTGGGTTATGGACAAGTGTGAAGGGTGGCGTGACCACTATGACGATAACTATCGTGTATCACATGAAGAGTATTACAGATTATGGCGTGGTATTTGGTCTAAGGAAGATAGCCTAAGACAAACTGAACGCTCTCGTATTATTACACCTGCACTACAGCAAGCAGTAGAATCGTCTGTAGCTGAGGTAGAAGAGGCAACCTTTGGTAGAGGTAGCTGGTTCGATATTAAAGACGATATGCAAGACACTACAGGCTCTCAAGACGTAGAGTTTTTAAAGAATCAACTTTCTGAAGATATGACTTTTGCCAAAGCAAGAACTTGTATTTCAGAATGTCTTCTTAACGCTGCTGTATACGGTACAGGTATTGGTGAAATCTATATAGAAGAAACCAAAGAAAACATACCAGCTATGCAACCTACACCAGATGGTCAAATGCAAGCTGTAGGTGTCATAGAGCGTGATAGGTTCTTAGTTAAGCTACGCCCTATTATGCCTCAGAACTTCCTTATCGACCCGCTAGCTACATCTATCGAAGAAGCTCTAGGTTGTGCAGTAGATATGTACGTACCACTACATCAAGTAGAGATAGATATTGAAAAAGGTGTCTATCGTGACGTAGATGTAGAGACTGTTGCAGCAGATGATGACCTAGAAGCTGACCAAGATATTACAATAAACGTAGATGATAGGGTTCGCCTTACTCGCTACTACGGATTAGTTCCGAAAGCCCTGTTCGATGAGGCAGAAGGTGAAGAACTAGAAGAAGATGAGATTGCTGTAGCGTTAGGTGAAGAACAAGAACAAGAATCTGGCTATATTGAGGCTATGGTAGTAATTGCTAACGGAGATACCCTACTTAAAGTAGTAGCTAACCCGTTTATGATGCAAGATAGACCTATTGTAGCGTTCAAATGGGATGCAGTACCTAGTAAATTCTGGGGTCGTGGTATCTGTGAGAAGGGTTATAACAGTCAAAAAGCCCTAGATACAGAGCTACGTGCGCGTATAGACGCTCTTGCACTTACTGTACACCCTATGATGGCAGTAGATGCTAGTCGTATGCCTAGAGGCTCTCAGTTTGAGATACGCCCGGGTAAAACTTTGCTTACTAACGGTAATCCAGCAGAGATATTACAACCATTTAAGTTTGGTGCTGTAGATAACATTACCTTTACACAAGGCGCACAGCTACAAAACATGGTACAGCAAGCTACAGGTGCAGTAGATACTGTTGGTATGCAGAACGCTATGAATGGTGAAGCAACTGCTGCTGGTATTTCTATGTCGTTAGGTGCGATTATCAAGAGGCATAAGCGTACGTTACTTAACTTCCAAGATAACTTCCTAATTCCCTTCGTTACTAAAGCTGCACATCGCTATATGCAGTTTGACCCACAGCTTTACAAAGCACAAGACCATAAGTTTGTAGCTTCTAGTTCTCTCGGCATCATTGCTCGTGAGTATGAAGTCACACAGCTAGTACAGCTTTTACAAACTATGCCTCCTGAAAGTCCTATGTACAGCTTCCTAGTTCAATCTATTGTTGAGTCTATGAATCTTACTAAACGGGAACAAATCCTTGCAGGTATCGAGCAAGCTAATCAGCCAAACCCACAAGCACAACAAGAAGAGGTTATTCGTAAGCAGTTTGAGCTTGAGATTGCCAAGGCTAACTTGCAACAAATCCAACTACAAAATGCAGAGATACAAAGTCGAGTTCAACAAAACAATGTTGAGACACAGCTACTACCTGTGGCAGAAGAGACTGACCGTATTGAAGCTATTGCTAAGACCCTACCACCTGATGAGTTTGCACAAGCTGTCAAGATGGCAGAGCTTAGCTTAAAACAGCAAGAGTTAAAAGTAAAAGAAGATATTGTAGAAATGCAAATGAGGAGACCTAATGGTAACTAAGCAAGAACTTGATGGGGTGCTGATAGAAATCAACAACATCCTGAAAGCAATAGATAAACGTATTACAGATTTAGAAAAGGCTTATACACCTAAGCCAGCAACAACTAGAAAGACTACAACTAAAAAATAAACATAACCACACATACACCTATTGGGAGAATGTATGACACCAGAAAATGTAAAACATTACGAGAACTACTTTGACTTATTTAACACAGATGGCTGGTCACAGCTTATGGAGCAAGTTCAAGTAGATAAGGATAACTTCCAGATTGAAGCTATTGCAGATGAAAAGACTTTGTATCAAACACAAGGACAACTTTACGTCTTAAATACTTTAATCAACATGGAAGATATGGTCAGGGCAGCGTACGACTCTATTCTAATTAGCGAGAGGGAAGCCGTTAATGGCGAATAGAATCTATGACTTTAAATGCTCAAACGGACATATTACTGAACGCTTTATAGGCTCTGAAACACAGACTATAGAGTGTCCTGAATGTGACCAAGATGCAAAGCGGGTAATTTCTAAATGTTCTTTTGTATTAGATGCTGTATCTGGAGACTATCCTGGAGCAACTATGAAGTGGGCAAGAGAACATTCGAAAGCCGCTAAGAAATAATCTTTTAATTTTCCACAATACTTATTTAAGAGTACGGAGTTTATAATATAATGGCAACAATACTAGATACACCAGAGGAATTTAACGAAGAAAATCTACAAGAAGGCGAAGAGCTTTCTACGTTTGAAGAGCAAGAATCCGTAGAGGACAACCTTGAACAAGAACAAGTAGCAGAAGAACAACCTAAAGAAGAGTATATTCTACCAGATAAATATAAAGATAAGTCTGTAGCAGAAATTGTACAGATGCACCAAGAAGCTGAAAAGCTAGTTGGTAGACAAGGCTCAGAAGTAGGAGAACTTCGTAAGGTTGTAGACGACTTTATTAAAGCAAACCTCGACAACAATACCCACGAAAAACAAGCTGAGGTTGAAGAGATTGATTTCTTTGAAAAACCTAAAGAAGCTATTGCACAATCTATATCATCTAATTCTGATATTCAAGAAATTAAACAGATGAAGATAGACATGGCTCGTAGAGATGCTATGAATAGGTTGGAGCAAGCGCACCCTAACTTTATGGAGACTGCTAAGTCAGAGGGCTTCATAGAATGGGTTAAGGCTTCTAAAGTACGGACAGAACTTTTACAACGAGCTGACAGTAACTTTGATTTTGATGCAGCAGATGAGCTTCTTTCTACTTGGAAAGAACGAACTCAGGCATCTACAAAGGCACAGGAAGTTGTTGAAAAAGATAGAGGACAACAGCGTAAGGCTGCTTCTTCTGGCTCTGCTAAAGGAACTGGAGAAAGTAAATCTAAGAAAATCTATCGGCGGTCTGATATTATTAACTTAATGCAAAACAATCCTGCACGATACTTAGAATTGTCTGATGAATTAACACAGGCATATTCAGAAGGTAGGGTGCGATAATCTTAAATTTTTATATAGGTAAAATATAATGGCACTTGGTACAAATCATGTAACAAACACAACTGGCGCAACTTTCATTCCAGAGTTATGGAGTGACGAGATTGTAGCTGCTTATAAATCTAACTTAGTTCTTGCTAACTTGGTAAATAAAATGCCAATGTCTGGTAAGAAAGGTGATACTTTACATATCCCTAAACCAACTCGTGGTTCTGCTTCTGCTAAAGGTGCAGAGTCTCAAGTAACTTTGATTGCTGCTACAGAATCAGAAGTTCAAGTCAGCGTCGACAAACATTATGAATACTCTCGTTTAATCGAAGATATTACTGATGTTCAAGCTCTAGCTTCTATGCGTAAATTCTATACAGATGACGCTGGTTACGCTTTAGCTAAACAAGTTGATGATGATTTGTTTGCTTTAGGTAAATCACTAGGTAATGGTGATGGTTCTGACTGGACTCATAGCAACAGCTTCTATGTTGATGGTGCTAACGGTATTGCTGCTTATGCAGAAGATACTGTAGCTGCTACTGATATTTTCACAGATTTAGCTTTCCGTGAACTTATCAAGCAACTAGATGATAACGATACTCCAATGGAAAATCGCTTTATTGTTATTCCTCCTTCAGTTCGTCAAACTATTATGGGTATCGACCGTTACAACTCTAGCGACTTCGTAGATGGTCGTGGTGTTATGAATGGTCAAATCGGTACTTTGTACGGTATTGATGTTTACGTTAGTTCTAACTGTCCTGTAATTGAAACTGCTGCTAACAACACAGCTTCAGCTATAGATACTAAAGCTGCTATCATTGGTCATAAAGATGCAATGGTACTTGCAGAGCAAATGGGCGTACGTTCACAAACTCAATACAAGCAAGAGTACTTAAGTAACTTGTTTACTTCTGACACTCTTTATGGTACAGAGGTTTTACGACCTGAGTCTGCACTTGTTGTAGCTGTTCCAGCTTAGTAAGTTCTAACGGTATGGGGGGCTTAATTGCCCCCTGTATTTATTCTTTTTAATCTACACACAAATACAGAATATTTAGGAGACTTGCTTTGAGTATATACAGAGGTTCAGGTGGTTCAGGAGATGCTACTTCTGATGCTACCATAAATGAAGTAACAGAGTTAGTACAAGATGCTAATGAGTATAAAAATGAAGCAGCTGCTTCTGCATCTAACGCTGCAACAAGTGCTAGTAATGCTGCTACTTCTGAATCTAATGCTAGTACCTCAGAAACCAATGCAAGCTCTAGCGAAACAAATGCTGCCACCAGCGAAGCTAATGCAGCAACTTCAGAAACTAATGCAGCTACGTCTGCTACCAGTGCTTCTACTTCAGCGTCTAATGCGTCAACTTCTGCATCGGCAGCACAGACTGCACAGACAGCAGCAGAAACAGCACAAGCTAGTGCAGAGACAGCAGAGACTAATGCTAGTGCATCTGCCACATCAGCAAGCAATTCAGCAAGTACAGCAACTACACAAGCTGGTATAGCTACTACTAAAGCTAGTGAAGCATCTACCTCAGCAACTAATGCAGCAACTAGTGAAACCAATGCAGCGAATAGCGCAACAAGCGCAGCAACTTCTGCTACAAATGCAGCTAATAGTGCATCAACTGCATCAACAGCAGCAAGCAATGCTTCTACTTCAGAGTCCAATGCTAGTACAAGTGAAACAAATGCAGCAGCCTCAGCAACGTCTGCAAGCTCCTCTGCCAGCTCCGCATCCTCTAGTGCTACTAGTGCAGCAGGTAGTGCAACAACTGCCACTACAAAGGCTTCTGAGGCGGCTACAAGCGCATCTAATGCCAGCACATCAGAAACTAATGCTGCAAACTCTGCAAGCGCAGCTAGTACATCTGCTACTAATGCTAGTACATCAGAGAGTAACGCAGCTACATCAGCTACAAATGCAGCTTCTTCTGCTAGTGCAGCATCGGATAGTGCTACAGAAGCCTCCACATATGTTGCAGACCAAACAGGCAACGCAGGTAAGTTTTTACAAACAAACGGTAGTGTTGTTTCATGGCAACCTGCTGTAGAGAAAACATCTTCAACAGGCTCTGCGGTAATTCCATCAGGCACGGAAGCACAACGCGATGGTTCACCAGTTAATGGTTACTTTCGTTACAATTCAGACGCTGGTCAGTTTGAAGGCTATGCTGCTGGTGCTTGGGGCGAGATAGGCGGTGGCGGTGGTGGTGCTACAGGCGGCGGTGGCGACCAAATATTTGTTGAGAACTCACAGACAGTGACAACAGACTATACAATCCCATCAGGTAAAAGTGCGTCAAGTGCGGGACCTATTACAATAAATACAGGTGTTACAGTGACTATTTCTTCAGGTAGTGTGTGGGTGGTGTTATGAGTCAATTAAACGTAGACAGCATTAAAGACAGAACAGGTACTGACCAACCAGACATTGTAGGCGTTGCTAAAGCGTTTGTTAATTTTGATGGAACAGGCACTGTAACCATTCGCAATGGGTTTAATGTAAGCAGTATTACTGATAATGGCACAGCTAATTACACTGTTAATTTTACTAATGCTATGGTAGACGATAATTACACTGCTACATACGGAGCTAAGTATGCTACAACCACTATTGCTGGGTTGGTTTGCGAGACGACGGGTACGACAAGGGCTACGACTAGTTTAGGTATTCGAACTTCTAATTCCTCAAGTGCCGCAGCCGTAGATTTACCAGCAGTACAGGTAGCCATATTCCGCTAATCTCTAAACAAACTAAAGGAACAACAATGGACAAAAGAATTATTTACACAAACGACGAAGGTGGCGTAAGCGTTGTAGTGCCATCACCAGAATGGGCAGGTACTATGGAAGAGCTACGCGACAAAGTAGTGCCAGAAGCTAACAAGGCATCTGCTGAGATTGTTGATGTCAGCGAAGTACCTTCAGACCGTACATTCCGCAACGCATGGGTTCAGGAGTAATTGATATGATTAAAGTAGACGTAAACAAAGCCAAAGACATTACACACGAGAAACGTCGTTCTAAACGCTCTGAAGAGTTCGCGCCATTAGATGTGCAGGCAACTATCCCAGCCAAAGCAGTAGAAGCTGAAGCAGCTCGTCAAGCTATTCGTGACAAGTATGACGCTATGCAAGCTGAGATTGATGGTGCAACATCTGCTGACAAGCTGAAAGAAGTGATTGAACGCGAGGCATTGTAATGGCTGGCTCTTTAAAGTTTGACACTTGGTTGAACGATGACAGCACAGAGAATTATAAGTGTCGTGCTTGGGTGAATTTCAACGGCACAGGTACAGTGGCTATTCGTGCGTCTGGTAATGTAAGTAGTATTACAGATAATAGTACTGGTGATTACACAGTGAACTTTACTAATGCTTTAGAGGATGCTAATTATACATGTGTGGAATCATGTGGCAGTACAGGCTTGAGTAGATTTGGCTCGCCAGAGGCTTTTACAACAGTATCAGTGGATGTCAAATGCCAGAGTTCGGTATCCGTTTATGACCCAGAATTTATGTGTGTAACAATATTCCGCTAAGCCCTAAAGGAGTTAATTAAATGTCACAATTAAACATAAGCACCTTAGCCAACTTAGCAGGCAGTGAGTCTACGCCGATAGCTGACGTAGTAAATGGCAGTGCAAGAGCATGGGTGAACTTCAATGGAACAGGCACTGTAGCAATACGGGCTAGTTATAATGTAAGCTCTATCACTGATATTGGTACAGGTAATTATGCTATTAATTTTGCTACAGATATGGCAGATATTAATTACTGCCCGACCTCTGGCACTATAGACCCTGCTTTTAGTTCAAACTCTTTAACTGGTTATATTGAAAATACCAGCGTTAGCTCAGCAAGGTTTACAGCGAAAGCCTCCAATGGGGGTAGCTATGACATGTCAGCTTACTATGTCTCATTTCACGGGAATATTTAATTATGCCATTAATAATTGATACATTTTTGTAACCATACACCGCTAGGCTTTAAAGGAGCTAATTAACAATGGATTTCCAAGATTTATTTAATGCAACATTCGCTCTTATATCTATATTTGTTGGCTGGTATCTAAGAGCAGTATGGGATGCTATTAGCAGATTACGTTTAGACATTCAGCAGATAGAGAGAAATATCCCTAACGTGTATCTTAGACGTGATGATTTTCAAATAGCTCTATCTGACATTAAAGACACTCTTAACCGAATAGAAGATAAACTAGACAGTAAGGCAGACAAATGATACAGCTAATAACTCTTGTTGGTGAGTTAGCCACTACATGGATGCAAGGCAAAGCAGAAGAAGCTAAGGTCAAGCAGGAAGTAAAGATTAAAGCTATGCAGTCCGAAGAGAACTGGGAAAAAATGATGGCTGAAGGTAGTAAGACATCTTGGAAAGATGAATGGTTCGTTATTGTGCTTTCTATCCCTATGATTGGTGCGTTCATCCCTAGCTTAGTACCCTACATTCAAGAGGGTTTCGCAGTTTTAAACTCAATGCCAGAATACTACAAAGGTTTTCTAGCAGCAGCTATAGCAGCTTCCTTTGGAATCAAGGGCTTAGCTAACTGGAAGAAATAAAGTTAAATAAAGACTTGACAAATCATTCAAAATATGATACAATAAATAAAAATTTATTTTAGGAAGTAAATAATAACTATGACTTATTTAGAAACAGTAAATAAAATCCTAAAGAGATTAAGAGAGAGGACAGTTACGTCTGTAGAAGAAACAGCTTACTCTGCTCTTATCGGTATATTCGTTAATGACGCTAAACAAGTTGTGGAGGAAGCATGGAAATGGTCTGCTTTACGTACTACACTAACGGCAACTACTACGTCTGGTATTTTTAGTTATGAGTTAAATGGTACTCAGAATAACTTTGACATCCTAGATGTAGTTAATGATACTGATGATTTCTTTCTTCAGTATAAAGATGCTCATAGCTTTAATGGTTTATTCTTAAACTCTGAGCCAGCTACAGGCTCTCCTTACTACTACAGCTTCAATGGTATTAGTTCTGATGGAGATACTCAAGTAGACTTATACCCTATACCTGATGATACTTATACGTTACGTTTTAATATGGTACAACGTCAACCTGATTTAGAGGCAGAGGCAGATACTATTCAAGTTCCAGCTAAACCTGTAGAGTTATTAGCTTATGCTATGGCTATTGAAGAACGTGGTGAAGATGGTGGTGTTAATCCTGTTACTGCTTACGCTATAGCAGAACGTGCCTTATCAGATGCTATTACATTAGATTGCGGTAAGCACCCTGAAGAAATTATCTGGGTGGCACGCTAATGCGGGCTAAGAGTATACTAACAGAAAACTTAACTACTGCTGCTCTTACTGATAGTACAGCGTTATTGTATACTGTACCACCTAATACTAAAGCTAAGTGGGTATTAGCATTTATATCTAATGGTTCTGGTTCTACTATCTCTAACGTACATTTAGAAATATCTAACGGTGTAGATATAGTTGTACTAGGTTCTAAGTCTCTAGGTTCTGGAGATTTTATACAGCTTAAACAAGATGGTGGCTATGTAATGTTAGAAGCTGGTTATGAGATAAGAGGCAATGCTGGTTCTACTGGTGTTAGTTGTATTTTAACTGTGGAAGAAACTTCTAGTACGGTGACTTATAATGGCTAAACCTTTACAAGCTGCATCAATCGTAGCCCCCGGTTTTTTTGGTCTTAATACTCAAGAGGCTGGTGTAACACTAGAAGCTGGCTTTGCCTTACAAGCTGACAACTGTGTAATAGATAAGTATGGTCGGTTAGGTAGTCGTAAAGGTTGGGCGTACCGTACAACTCAATTGGGCGGTGTTGATAATGCTAACGATGGTGTTAATTTATTAGGCACTCACATCTCTTTAGATTTATCTGGTGTTAAAAGAAACTTGTCTTGGAACGCCACTACATTTTATAAAGGTTATAGCAATTTAACAGCTATTACTCCTAGTACAACAGATACTATCTCTGCTGGTAACTGGACTGCTGCCAGCCTTAATGACAGAACTTACTTCTTTCAACGAGGTTACAAGCCTTTAGTATATACAAACGAGACTACTACAGATGAGTTTAAGTCTATAGACACTTTTACTGGGTATGATGGTACACCACCACAGGCTAACATAGTTATGTCTGCATACGGGCGTTTATGGGCTGCTGATACTAACTCTAATAAAACAGTAGTTTACTTTTCTGACCTGTTAGATGGTACTAAATGGGGTTCAGGTAGTGCTGGTCAACTAAACATAGCTGGTACGTTTGCTAAGAACAGTGATGTTATTACTGGGTTAGGCGCACATAACGGTTTCTTAGTAGTATTCTGTAAGAACTCTATCATGTTGTTTCAAGATAGAGATAGTTTTGAGGCGAGCTTCGATGTTACTACACTCTCTCTAGTAGAGACTATTGAAGGTATTGGTTGCATATCTCACAACACTATACAGAATGTTGGCGATGATATTATGTTCTTATCATCTACAGGTGTTAGGTCTTTAGGTAGAACTATACAAGAGAAGTCACAACCATTAAGAGATTTATCTAAAAACGTACGTGATGATTTGATTACGTTTGTAGAGAATGAAGGTACAGACACAAACATTAAAGCTGTGTACTGTCCTAACTTTGCTTTCTATTTACTTTACTTTCCTAGTGCTAGTGTTGCTTACGCTTTTGATACCAGAAGTCCTTTACAAGATGGCTCTCTTAGAATTACTAAGTGGATAGAAATAACTCATACTAACTTTGTTTATGATTCTGATGAACGCAAGTTACTATTCTGCCAAGCTAATGGTTTAGCTGAATACTTTGGTTCTCAGGATAATGGTAGTGCATTTAACTTTAAGTATTACACTAACTACTTTGACTTAGGTAATAGTAATATAGCTAAGATAGCTAAAAGGTTGTGTGTAACATTGATTGCACCAGATAACCAAACATTCGTAACTAAACTAGGCTTTGACTACTCTACTAAATACTTTAGCTACCCTTACGTTATTGAAGGAGAGGGTACACCCTACTACTTTGGTGAGGATGAATATACAGTAGCGGAGTACACTGGGGGTATTAGTATTAGAACTATAAGTAACCCTGTTGGCGGTAGTGGTACAGTTATTCAAGGTGGTTTTGAAGCAGAGATAAATGGTGCGCCACTCAGTATTCAAAGACTTGATGTATTTATTAAATCTGGAAGAACACAATAAAGGTATTATAAGATATGAGTAATTATGTAAAAGCCACAGACTTTGCTTCTAAGGATGCCTTATTGACTGGCGACCCTTTAAAGATTGTAAGTGGTACAGAAATCAATGATGAGTATAACGCTATTCAAACTGCTGTTAATAGTAAAGCAGATATAAATAGCCCTACTTTAACTGGAGTACCTTCTGCTCCCAATGCTGGTGCAGGCACTAACACAACACAAATAGCTACTACTAATTTTGTGACTACTGCATTAAACAACTATTCTGCTGTAGTAGATGCTGCAATACTAGCAGCTAAACTAGCACTATATCCAGTAGGTTCTATCTATACTAACGCTACTAACTCAACTAATCCAGCTACCTTATTAGGTTTTGGGACATGGACAGCATTTGGTGCAGGTAGAGTCCCTGTAGGCTTTGATGCTGGTAATACGTTATTTGATGCTGCTGAGGAGACTGGTGGTAGTGCTGATGCTGTTGTTGTTAGCCACACCCACACAGCTACAGTAACAGACCCCGGACACAGTCATAAACAAACTAATGATAATCTGACTGGTGTTGATAATGATTATTATGGAGCTGGTGCTAGGTATGTTGCAAATGGTCAGAACACCTCAACAGAGACAACAGGCATTACTGTAGCCAATAGCACAGAGGGCGTTAGTGGTACAGACCAAAACTACCAACCTTACATTACAGTGTATATGTGGAAGCGCACAGCCTAATATGAAAATTACACATTTCCCTAATCAAGAAGTAGACGTAGTTTGGCACAGAGTAAAAGAATACTTTGAAGGTTGTGCCGAATATACTTACGGTAGGTTTACAGCTAATGATATTCGTAACGCTGTAAAGAAAAACCCTAACCAACAATTATGGATAGCTCACGAAGAAGATAAGATATTTGGTTTTGTTATTACAGAGCCTATGGAGTACCCACAGTTAAAGTCTCTTATTATGCACTTTACTGGTGGTACAGAATTAGAATTGTGGAAGGAAGATATGTTAAAGACTATACAAGGTTTTGCTTATTCAACTGGTTGTGACATTATTGAGTCGTTAGGACGTAATGGTTGGAGTAAAGTATTTAAAGATGATGGGTTTAAGTCCCGTTTTACATTTTATGAATTACCAGTACAGGAGATAGTATAATGGGTGGTGGTGGAAAAGGTGGTGGTGATAAACCAGAGATTGACCCTAGAGCAGCTCGGATGGCTCAGGATGCTGTATTTAAACCTTATACTTTAACGACTGGTGTAGGTAGTACAGAATACGATAAAAAAAATAATGCTTGGTCTACTACCTTAGACCCAACACTACAAGGGATTCAACAAGCAGGTTATGGTGGTGTGTCAGGACTTATGTCTCAAATTCCTGAAGCCTATGGAAGAGAGGCTGCACAGTTTTCATTTGATACAGATTTAGCAGGTCGTACCTCTGATATATTCAGAGAGCAGTCTGCATTACTAGAACCATCTTTTGCACAACAAAGACAACAACTACAATCAGACTTATTTGGTAGTGGTCGTATGGGGCTTATGCTTGCAGGAGAGTCTGCTGGAGCAGGTGCAGGTGGTATGGTAAACCCTGACGCATATGGTCTTGGTAGAGCACAATCTCAGACGTTAGCTAACCTAGCTGCCCAGTCAAGACAACAAGCACTTGGTGAACAGCAACAAGCGTATGGTATTGAGTCTGGTATCTTTGGCACTAATGAAGCAATGCAACAACAACGCGCTCAAAACCTACTCCTTGGCTCTACTGGTATGCTTGGGTTTGGTGAAGCTATTACTGCAAGAGAAGCAGAGCTTATGAAACTCGGTCTTACTGCTGAACAAGCAAGGGGTGCTGCATCTGCTCAAGGGGCTAGTGCATTTGCTCAAGGACAACAGGCTGCTGCTGCAATAGCACAAGCAACTCCTGAAGAGCCAGACTTACTAGGTCAAGTGTTAGAAGGTGCTGTAAGGGTGGGGGCTGCATACGCTACAGGTGGTATGTCTGAAGCTGCTCTAGCAGGTACTTCTGCCCTTTCTAGTGGTGGTGGTGGGTTTAACCCTGTTGGTGCATTTATGGGTACTGAGTATGGCACTAACTTTGGCAGTGAGCAATCACGTATGCTTGCAGCACAAGACTTCTAGTAAAAAGACATAACTAATAGTTTAAACAAATAAACACACATACATAGGGTATTATAAAATGGCTGGACTATTTGATTTTAAATCAGCAGAAGATATACTAAAGGAGAGGCAGGATGCAACTCGTAAAAATGTTATGGAAGCCTTTAACCAACCGGGGCAATATAAGGTTAGGGGAGAGCGTGCAGCAAATGCCGTAGGTAAGGCTTTAGGCTTACTTGGTGGTAAGTTATTTGCAGATAGTCCAGAAGAACAAGTGGCTGGACAAATGCAAAGAGCTAATCAACTTGCACAATCTTTAAAGCCTGTAGAGGGAGAGTCACAATCCCAGTTCTATAATAGAATAGCAGTAAGTTTTAATGATAATGGCTACTCTCAAAACGCTTTAAGGGCTCTGTCACTAGCTAAACAGGCAGAGGAGGCTGAGGCTAAAGAAGCTCAGAGACTGAAGGAGCGAGGTGAGTTGTCCGCTTTCCAAAAAGCACAGATTGATAACCAAGAAGCTAGGATTAAACTGGCACGGGACGAATTGAACCTTTTTAATCCCGGAGGAGGAGCAACCCCACCATCAGCAAATAACTCATATAAACCCGGAGACGTAATTACAAATGCTGAAGGTAAACAAGTCGTGGTACAACCAAATGGAAGTCTTCTTCCTTTAGCGGTGTCTAGTGCTCAGGAAGAAGTAGCAGGGCAAGGGTATACTCACGAACCTAGTCAGTTTGATAAAACCCTAGATTTTCTTTATAGTCCTTTTAAAGGTTTGGGAGAGGCTATGGATAGTCGGGAAAGGGTTGGTCAAGTACAAATGGTTTCAAGGGCTTTAGAAAAGAAGAGTTATAGAGATAGAGATATAGATGCTATGAGAGATTTAGTCAAACTTCCACAAGAAGAAAGTGGGCTAACAAAAGCAGAGTATAATAAAGCTACAGTGTTAGTAACAGCTAACCCAGAATAAGAAGGGTATTAAATGGTATATTCTTATACACAAGAAGAAATTGATGCAGCATTTGGTAATATAAGTACACCTACAGAAACACCCCAAGATGGTACATTTAGTTATACTCAAGAAGAGTTTGACCAAGCCTTTAGTCCTTCTGGGGGAGACATAGCAACAGGACTTCTTGCTGAATTAGGTGTAGCTACTGGTGGACAGATGGGGGCAATCGCAGCGGGGGCAGCTATAGGTGGACCTGTAGGTGCGGGTGTAGCTATTGCAGGTACTTTTGGGGCTGGGTTTCTAGGTAGTTTGGTTGCTCAAGAGATAGAGGGTGGAGAGACTTCTATTGGTAGGGCAACAGCAGGTGGCTTCTTAAACTTTGTAAAAGGTAGTAAATTACTAGAGGGTGTTAATGCTAGTACAAAGATTACTCCAGAATTAGTAAGGCAAGTAGCAGCATCAGAAGCTAAACGTGGTGCTGCTTTCGGTGCTGGAGAATCTACAGTTGCATCTTTAATAGATACAGGACAACTACCAGACGCAGAAAGATTTTTAATGAGTGCTGCTGCTGGTACTATCTTTGGTGGTGGTTTAGGAGCAATTCTACCTAAGGCTACTAAGAGCTTAAGTAAGTTTGCTGGCAAGACTCCTGATGAGATAGACTTAGATATTACCAATGGTAAGATAACAGAAGAAGATGTAAATGACGTAGAAGAGTTAAACCAACTAGAGTTATTTAGTGCTGAAGATACCTCTTTGATTGATGCCTACGAACCACGCAAAGTAGAACCTACTACTGAAAAACCAACATTAGAAAAAGAATCTATTACAACAGTAGAAGATTACATAAGAAGAAATAGAAGGTTACAACAGAAGATAAAAGACGATGAGGTTAAAGCAGAGTTTGAGGAGAGTAGTAAACTAAAAGATGTTGACTTTTTTTCTTCTGAGGTTGCTCCAGAAGTTAAGGTTAGGGTTAGTGAAGTAGCAGATACAGTTGCTCAAAAAGAAGCTAACAAAATTCTTGCTGATGCTACAAACACAGAAGGTAGCCTCTTCCAAAAAGCCCTTTCTTATTTAGTTCCTAGTAGGATAACTGGACAAGGTGTTCATAATGAAATCTTCCAAGCTAATAAAGAGTTATCTGCTGTAAGGGATAGTGCTAGTAAGTTTGCTAGAAACATAACTGAACACTTAGAGCAAAACCCACAAGATGCTGCATTTGTAAATAGGTTCTTAGTAACAAGAACTATAGAGCCTGAATACTCTAACACTAGATTATCTGCCACTCTTAAAATGTTTGACAAGGAGCTTACTAACCTACAGAAAAAATTAGTAAATCAACTTAGTACAGAAAGATTTAATCATTTAGATGTCCAAGAACAAAATGCTTTATTGCGTACTGTTTCAGAGTCTATACTTAAGCCAGAGCAAAGCTATGTTACTAGGGAGTATAGGGCGTTTATAGATAAGGGCTTTAAGTTTGATGCTAAACAAAAAGAATTAGCTCGTAAAGAGTTGATACAAAAATACCTTATTGACAATCCAAAAGAGTCTTTAGAAAAAGCGGAGGCGTTTGCTAATGCAAGACTAAGGACTTTAATAAATGAGTCTAACAGGGCTAGAGGGCTTGGTGGTAATACCAGAGACAATATCTCAAGACCTAACAATGGAGTAATTAGATTTAAGGAAGATTTAGGCGTAGAAGAAAGAAAGTTTTTAGGTGAGGTAATAGACCCAGCAGAGCGTATCAGGGGTAGTTTAGAGGGTGTTGGTAAACTTGTATATAGAAATCAAGTTGATATAAATACTGTAGACCAACTTAAAAAACTAGGACTACTATCAGATAACCCAGTTAATGATAACACTTACGTTAAGTTAGAATTACCTAGTGGTGTTGTCACAAAAGGCTATGTACCTAACGTAGTTCAAGCTGCTCTCAATAGGTCTTTTGCATCTGGTTCTTTAGATGATAGTGCAGACGTTACTTCTAGTTTAGTAAGAGATTTATTTTACTCTGCTATTGGTGCATCAAAAGCTGTTAAGGTTATTCTTAACCCACCATCGTATGCTGTTAATGCTTATGGTGCTATGACTACAATGTTGGGTATGGGTATGAACCCCTTTTCTAAAGGTACTGCCAGAGGTTTAAGGTATGCTGCATCTGAGTATAGTTGGCTAGAGAAAAAACTAACTGGCGATACTGAGTTGGGTGTTAAAGAATTGTATCTAGCTAGAGATGAAATGAAGAAGTATGGTTTAGGTCCTGCTAACGTACTAGAATCTGATATTAGAGATACATTAAACCAAGGCTATTTCTCAAAAAAGTTAAGTAATATATTTGACCCACTTAGTAAAGCGTACTCCGCTACAGATACAGCAGCTAGGTTTGGTGTATGGACTCACAACCAACAAAGACTTTCTAAAATGTTTCCTCAAGCTAGTAGAGAACAAATTAAAAGGTCTGCTGCTCAACTTACAAATGACACCTTCCAGAACTACGAGAAGTTAAGCCCTATTGTAAGGGCTGCTCAAAGGATTGGGGTATTCCCACAGTTCGTAGCCTTTACAGCAGAGTTCTCTAGGAACATATATAACCAAGTAAGGTTTGCTAAACAAATGGCTACAGGTAAGTTTGGTCAAGAGCTTGGGCTAGATGTATCTAAGGCTAATCAGAAAGCTATGCAAGCAGAGGGTGTAACTAGGTTAGTAGCTTTATCTGGAGTAGTAGCAGGTACAGAGGCTATGAGACAAGGTTACAACTCTATGAATAATGTAGATGCTGAGACAGAAGCTATGCTTAAAGAGACTGCTGTTGCAGACTTTGATAAGAACAAGTCTTTGTTGTTTACGTACGACCCAGAAACAAAGGAAGGTTCTTACGCCAATATGTCTTACATTGTACCTCATGCTATTATATCTGAGGTGATGTCATCTGCCTTTAAAGATGAACCTTTATCTAACCTAACAGGTATTTTTGTAGACCAGTTTGTAGGTGAGGGTAACTTTGTAGGTCTTAGTGCTTATAGGGCTATAGATAATAGGGATGCTTACGGTAAGACTATTTCTGATGACCCTGACCAAATGGAGAGCTTTAAAAACCAGCTAGTCTACTTTGTAAATGAAACATTTAAACCGGGTGCAGTTAGAGAAGGTAATAAGATAGTAGACTCTTTAGTAAGTGATGACCCAAGATACAACTTTGCTGAAATTATGAAGAGGCAGTTAGGTAATCGTATAGTAAAGTTTAATGTAAATGACCAAGTAAGGCACAAGATAAGGCATGACTCTAAAGCTATGCGTAACTTAAAAAGTGATTACACTACTGCAAGAGACTATGATAAGGACTTAACACCTGAAGCATTAGCTAAAGTGTATAAAGATTCTAACGAAGTAAGGGCAAGAGTCTTTGAGCAACTTTCCTCTAAAGATGAGAGTTTAAGAAGGTTGGGTTATACAGAGGAAGAAAGAATAGAAGTTTTAAAAGAGGGTGGTATATCTTCTAAAGATATTATTGGCTTATTAGATAGGCAGTATGTACCAATACCTATCAACAGGGCAGAGTCTACTTCAGAGTTGTTTGATAACTCTATAGCTGGATTACCTAGGGCACAACAAATAAGTAAGATGAGAGAAGTGTCACAAGGTAATCCATTAGTATTTAAGAAACTAGTTACAGAGTTTAAACGTAGAATAAAAGAAAGTAGGCTTAACCTAGATAGCAGAGATAAGTTAATTAAAAACTTAAGTGTTAGTGATAGAGCTGACATGATTATGGATAATCCATCTTTATTACAAGAGTTTTATAGAAAGGGTTTGATAAGTAAATCTGTAATACTAGAACTAAAAGCAAGAGGGTTTAGACAATAATATGGCAACTAAGAAAGATAGTAAGCTAAGTAGGATAGGTGTATCAGGTTATAACAAACCTAAACGTACACCTAATCATCCTACAAAGTCTCATGTGGTTGTAGCCAAGGAAGGCGACAAAACTAAGACCATCAGGTTTGGTCAGCAAGGAGTAAGTGGTGCAGGTAAGAGTCCTAAGACTGCTGCTGAGAAAGCTAGGAAGAAGTCGTTCAAGGCTAGACACGCTAAGAACATTAGTAAAGGTAAGATGAGTGCAGCCTACTGGGCTGATAAAGTTAAATGGTGATAGGAGGAAATAAATAAATGCCAATGGTAAAAGGTAAGAAGTACCCTTATACAGCAGCAGGTAAGAAAGCTGCAAAGAAAGCTGCAAAGAAAGGGTCTACTAAAAAACGTAAATAAATTTAAAGGTAATATATCATGAAAAAACTTTTAGTTAATATGAGATATTGGATGGCTCCACTACTAATCATTGTTACTATGCTTAGTATTATAATGGGTGGGGCTTTTGTATGGGTTGGTGTTGCCTTGTTTGGTGTTGGTATTATTCTTGATACTGCAACAATGAATATAAACCCACCCGGTGCAGGTTTCGATGAGAGTGGTGATACAATGGGTATGCCAGCTCTTCAAAACGCTGTGATGTACGTAATGCTACCTGTCTTCGCTTTACTTCAAGTCGCGCTAGCATGGCGTGTCATGCAGTACGTTGATGCTGTACCTTTGGAAATGACTACAATGCTAGGTCTACCTGTACAGATGGGTATCACAGGTGTAGAACTTATTGGTGCTGCAATCTCTACGGGTATCTTTGCAGGTATCGGTATTATCTACGGTCATGAGTTATCTCATACTAAAGGTTTCAGCTTCGTTATCTCTCGTCTTATGATGGGTTTAAGTGGTTCTTCTCACTTCGCGTATGCTCACGTGTACAACCATCATTTAGAATTAGCACATGAAGATGACCCTGCGACTTCTCCTCGTGGTCGTTCTATCTACCGTCACTTCTGGTTGTCTCATATGGGTCAATCTAAGTTCTTATACAGAATGGAACAAACTCGCCTAGCTAAATTAGGTAAGTCTTTCATCTCGCTTGAGAATCGTTGGATTAAAGGTTATCTTATGAGCCTACCTACTATGTTATTATTCACATGGGCTGGTGGTGCTGTTGGTATCGCGGCTATGTTCCTTGTTTGGACTATTTCAAACTTTGAATTAGAAGCATTGAACTACATGGAACACTATGGTCTTATCCGTGAAAAAGGTCAGCCAATTGACTACCGTCATTCATGGGATAACGCTAACTTGTTCTCTGCGTGGTTCTTTATAGAGATAGGTAGACAAGGTGACCACCATGACCGTGGAGAAACACACTTCTGGGAGTTAGATGAAGTAGGTTCTCCTAATGCACGTTGTGGTTACTTTACTGAGTTTGTGGTTGCTTTAATTCCACCTCTATACCATTCAGTTATGAAGAGAAAATTAGCAACATGGGATAGAGACTTTGCTACTGAAGGCGAACTACAAATAGCAGCTAAGATTAATGAGCAAGCAGGTTATACAATGCCTGAAGGTCACAACTCTTATAAGGCAATCTAACTATGTAAGTAATACACACCTACAAAAAAGCCCCCAAGGATATTTTCCAAGGGGGCTTCTTTTTGCCTATAGTTTAGTGTACTTTCTCCTTCGTACCTAACATTGCACTTACCTGAGATTCTAAAATATCAACTAACTCTCTCAGCTCAAGGTAGTTCTTAGCCCAGCGTACTGGGTCTGCCTCCATTGCATTAGCTAGGTCGTTTACATCTTTTTCAATCATACTTTACCCCTCACAAGCTACACACTCTCCAGTTGAACCACGAACCCCTGCCTCACTGCGTATGTAGTACAGGGACTTAATATACTTATCTTTAAATGCCAGCTTATGCACTCTACTAATCTCCTCTTCTGGAGCATCTGCTGGGAAGAATAGGTTGAGGCTTTGTGCTTGACATATAAACTTCTGTCTTACACTAGCTAGCCTAATCAATACCTCTTGGTTAATCTCAAAGGAAGTTTTGAACACTACCTTCTCTTCATCAGTTAGCCAGTCTACTAGCTGTACTGAACCGTTGTCTGCAATAATAGCGTTGATGTTGTCATCGTTATAAACTCCCTTAGCTCTCATCAAGTCTACTAACACAGGGTTGATACGGTTAATCTCTCCTGCTGGGCTACCCTGTACAAACACATTCTTATATACAGGCTCGATACCCTGACTAACACCACCACAAATAAGCGCACTAGAACTGTTAGGAGCGATGGCTAGGAGGTGTGTATTACGTACCCCTGTACCCTTACACCACTTAGGCTCTCCCTTCGTCTTAGCGAGCCACTCAGAGCCTTTCTTAGCCTCTTTCTGAATACCTTTAAAGATAGTAGAGTTTAACATGTGTGCTTCCATTGATTCAATATCAATCATGTTCTGTTGTAGGTAGCTGTGGAAACCTAGTGTACCTAGACCCAAAGCCCTACCACTCTCTGTAAAACGCACTGCTTTCTCTAAACCTTTAATACCTCTACCCATCTGTATAAACTCTTCAGCTACACAGTCTAGGAATACAATAGCATTTTGTACTGCGTCTGTATCTTTCCACTCATCATACTTAGCTAGGTTCATAGAACTGAGTACACACGTAAAGGTATGGAACTCATCAGCAGGTAGGGTTATCTCTGTACATAGGTTAGAAGCCTTTACAGTTAAACCATGAGTTCTGTACGCCTCTGGATTAGCTCTATTCATTCTATCTATAAATACAAAGTAACCTTTACCTGTTACCATCTTAACTTTAAGCGCACGTTGGTATCTAGCAACAGCCTCTTCATCACCTGACTCTAGTTGCTCGATGAACTTATCTGTTACTAGCCAACCAATGTTACAATCATCTGGGTTGTTTAATGTATGTGCTGCCACTTCCCAGAAGTCTGTATGCTCTAGTTCGATGTATCCTGCCCATGCACCTCGTCGTGTATTTCCTTGCGACACATCTCTGCTAAGCTGGATATAGTCTCTAAGGACTGGCAATACCCCAGAAGCATTACCTCCTGAACTGATGGAATCTCCTCTACCTCTAATTGCGCCAAGATAAGATGAAGTTCCAAAACCGTTTTTTGTAAGTATTGCAGTTTCTTTTTGTGATTCGTAAAATTCATATACACTATCTCCTACGTAGTTACCTGAACAACTAACTGGACATCCTCTGTTTGTGCCCATGTTAGCTAGGACTGGTGTAGAACAAGCTAGGTGTCCAGACCAGAGTAGGTTAAAGAATACTCTATCCCAATGGTCTTTGTCAACCCCCATGTGTTTAGCTGCTGTACTACTTATGCGTTTATAAATACTATATAAGTCTGGGTACTCCTCTGTTGTGTACTTCTCTTTAAGCAACTGCCAAGCAGAGGTACTATACCATTGTGGTAGTTTCCCTGTGGCTTGTAGTTGCTTTCGTTCTGCGCTTAGTTCTTCGTATATACTCTTCATATTACCATGCAAACCTTGTCTCTTGCCAATCCCTATTATAACTGTTCCCCTGTTTATGGAAGAAGTCATGTAGTTGTGGCGTATTAATGTTTTTATAGAACCACTTAGAGATAGGGTCATAGTCTACCTCATACAGTGGTGCTAACCTTAGTTGTTCAAGGCAAAGGTTTAACCTAGCTTGAATAAAGTTCTTCATCTGTAAGTCTGTGACACCTTTAATCTCACCCTTCTCAAATATCATATCAATGATACGGGACTCATGCTCATAGATTTTACCACAGGTCTTATAGATTTTCTTATCTAACTCTTTGTTGTCTAGCTGTTCACTCTCTTCTCTTAATGTATTGAATAACCAAGCACCTGCTAGACTGTGTAGGTTCTCATCCCTTACACTGAAGTTAATACCTGCTGCCATGTTGACTAACTTGTTCTTACCCTCAGCTTGGAAGTGCTTTAGAAAGGCGAAGTTAGAATACAGTACAGCACCTTCTACAATAGAACCAACTGCTAACGAAGCTAACGTATCATCACCTTCAAACTGCCTATCTAACCAGTCCATACGTCCACGTAAGGTCTTGTCTTTAACGTAACTATTATAGAACTCCTCAGTGTTTAGGTTCATCACCTCGTTAATCTTGTTGTAGAAAGGTGCGTGTACGTTAAGTTCAAACATACCAAACACGGAAGCCATACGCTGTATCTCTGGTCGTCTAAACTTATTACGAATAAAGTCTAACCAGTAGTCATTACCTACGTGTGTTTCATACAAGGTAAATAGTTTTAACACAGTTACTACTCCGTGCATCTCTGCTTCTGTAAGATTGTTGTGTAGGTCATGTAAGTCCTTATCCATACCAATCTCTTTAGCAGTCCAGAAGATGTCCTCTTGCAACTCTGCAAACTGCTCTGCCTGTGGGTATGCAATAACGTAAGCCTCTTGTTTGTCTGTAATCATTTACTCTTCCTTTACAAATATGCCATCTATCATCTGACCCCTACGGTCTTTGATATCATTATAGGCGTGTTCTAAACATTCATCAATAGATAATTTATGTCTCTCTGCTATGTTGATTAGCACTACAATAATATCACCAATATCATCAATAGGACTTTGCCCTGTAGATAATGAGTCTACTAACTCAGTTACCTCTTCGATTAACTTCTTTACTTGTGCTTGGTCATTAGAGCCATTGATTAAGTTCCTTGCATAATGCCAGTTAGTTATCTTCTTAATAGTAAACGTAGCCTTTGGGTTTTCATTATTCGTCATTCCAATCTTCCTCTTCCATCATTTGTACTACCTCTATCTTATACACAAGTCCGTAACCAATAATCCACTGTACTAAGAATGCGTGTTCGTATAGTTTATACTTAGGATTAAATATATCATCGTACTCTACATAAGTTGTAAACCCTATAAAAGGTAGCCAGAAGCCAAACAGGTTCTTACCAAACAACTTAATAGGGTTACTAGTATCCATATTATCTACTCCAGTTTTCTAATATCTTCTCAAGGTAGTGAATAGCTTTCTTAATATCTTCTTCTCTACTACCTTTGGTTCTGAGCAAATACTTAAGGGCATTGCCCTCGTAGAAATCTAAATGATAAGCATCAATAATATCCCAAGGTTGTATTAGATGTTTCTTATAATGGTCTCCACCTACCTGTTTGTCCGATGCTCTCTCTTCATAGTGTAACCCATCATTGCCGTTCTGCCCAATGATATCTATTCTACTTGTAGCTTTACCACAAACACCCTTATTGATTAGGTCATATCTACCTAAATCTTTCATACGTTGTTCTTCTTCTGGTGTCATTATATCAATTTCCATAACGCTCTCCTAAATACGATAAACTAACTGGCATTTCATCAAAGCTACCATTATTAACTTCGTTTAACATCCAAATACCTTTCCAACTACCATTACCCTGACTACCTAAGTAAGCCTCGTCATGTTGATAAAAGATACCAGCAAAGATGCCAGTCAATGCAGTACCATCACCACGCTTACTAAAGGCTATGTCCCTGTCTTGTACATGACCCATCACACAACTCATGTGTTTCTTAGTAAGCATAGCCCTAGCACTTGATACTGGTCTACCCATAACACCACTGGTAAAGAAGTGGCAGAAGCCAACACCCTCAATGATTACTGGTTCTTTATAATCTATAACTTCCCAGTCATCTAGGTTAAGGTCTTTATAACCAATCACATCTTCTAGTACAGCATCGCTTTCTACTGCACGTTCTATTCTTTCTTCATGGTTACCCATTGTAAATACCATACGTGGTTGCCATAACTTCTTCTTATTACGTTTCAACCTTTTCATTTCTTTCTTGATAGGTTCTAGTAATAAATCCATAGCCAGGTTACCTGCATCTACATCATCCTTATATCGTCTACCTTCAAAAGACTTCTTGCCTTTATCATAAGAGGATAAGCTAGGCATATCCCAATGGTCTCCAAGGTGTACGATAACATCTGGCTTCTTCTCTGCAATGTACCTACCTGCATACAGTAGATGTTCCATAGGCACACCCTTCTTAACCTGTGTATCGGGTATCACTACAATCTTAGTCATAGTCATAGTCCTCTAAGTAGTCCAAGAAAGCATCTTCATTGGCTTTGAATAAGTCTTCCTTATTAAAGTCTAACTCAAGTTCATTATACTCTTCGTCTGTTACGTCTTCAACAAAACCTTCAGGTAGTAAACCTCTTAGATAAAGTTCGTTTAATAAGTCGGTCATTTCAGTTATTTCTAACACACTAGCTTTACCTCCACACTCAGAACAGTTTCTACTATACCCAACTACTTCATACTCTGGGTCTTCCGCACCACATTTGTAACATATCTTATTCACATTTCTCATCCTCTTTCACCCATTCAATAGGAACTTTCCCAATAGCATACTTAATCTTACGCTTATCACACCACTCGCTATACTTCTGTGTTTTCTTTTTGGTAGTCCACCCATCTTTTTGAAACAGCATTCGTATATCTAGGTCTGGGTTACACTTAATAACAGACTCCATCTTGGTACGGTCACTGGGCTTAAACCATCCCTTGACTTCAATGTATATACCATTAGGTAATCTAAAGTCTGTAAGGTACTTAGCCTTTTGTAATACGTGTTGACTGCCACAATCTAAACACTCCATCTTCCTAGTAGTTCTTTTGTTATATAGTAACGTAGTACATTCATAGGTAAAGTCTTTAAGGTCTTTAGCTACACGTTCTTCAAACTTGCTTCTAAACTTGTGCATAAACCTTCACCCCCTTATATCCATAGGCATCTTCACATCTTTTTGAAGCATCCAAAGAAGTTGCGTATTCTGTACCATACGTTGATACCACCCTTCTCCGAACTCAGATTCATAGTAGCTTTCAATAGTAGCATCTCTATCCTTACTCTCAGCCAATATCTTCTCAGCTTTCTTAATCCCGATTCCACGTATTCCAATAATGTTATCAACTTTATCTCCCATTAGCATTTGCATATAGAACCATTTTATTCCTTCTTCTGGTGTTACTGTAGTCCACTCTTTCTTAACAAAGTTATAGTGTTTTCCAGCTACCATAAGTAAGTCTTTATCTATACTTGCTATAACAGTTTCGTCTGTTTGATTAAGTGCAAGGGCATCGTCAGCTTCCATGCCTTCGATAACCTCTGCCTTAAAGTGCTTAACCATATAATCCCTTATGGCTTGGTAGTGAATAGGTTTAGCTGTACCTTTACGATTAGCTTTGTACTCACTATCAACTTTTAGTCTAAAGTTATTTTTTCCTGTTAGGAATAACCTATAACTATCAGCACCCGTATCTTTAATCATACCATTGATAAACCTCTTGGTACTGTGTAAAGCATAGGGCAAAGGTTCTGGTACAATGTTTCCATCATCATCCTTCCTCTGTGTTGCAAACCCTATACGATACACAATAACATCACCATCAATTAGCAGTTGCATTAGAATGGAATATCGTCTTCTACACCAGCAAGTTCTTCTAACGACTCTGGTGCATCAATTCGTCTTCCATGAGTCCATAGTGGTAATCCAAACATATTAGCTTGTGCTGGGTTTTCCATATCATCTGCATCGCCAGTACAGCCATCAGTAATAAGTCCAGCTTCTACACCGTCCTTATACTTGGCAGGTATAGGTGTTAGGTAGTCGATATTGTCGTATGTGCGATGAGAATTAGCACCCTTTCCTTTGTTATGAACAATCACTACGTTACAAGGCTCATTAAGCACACTATCCCAGTCTGCCACTACTCCCTCTACTGCTGCTTGGTCAAACACCTTGAAGTATTTCAACTCGTTACCGCGCTCAGTCAACTGATGGAACACGTTAAAAGCCTCTGTCCATAACAATCTAGGTTTTTCTTTACCATCAATCTCCACAGTCTGTCCTATAATCTCAATACCTAAAGCCAGTTGCTGTGCTGGTGGTCTCTCCTCCTCTTTGTTGTAATCACGCTTCTGCATACCTAAGTCTGCTACATATCGTAGTCTACCCTCATGCTCACCTGCTTCTAGGTTTACATATTCTAAATCACTACGCTCAGTTGTTTGTTGTTCGCCACGTCTTTTAATAGCCATTTGTTATTTTGTCCTCTATTGTTGGAATAACAGTTGTAATTGTCTCATACTTTTTTGTATTTGTCAATGTATTTCTGCATAAGTTTTACCAAAATCTACATCTACATCTAACCTCCTCTTAAGTTTTAATGTATCGTTTACTTTCCCTACACAGGTTTTTAGGTACTTAATGACTTCTTTTCTATACCCTAAAGGTGAATCAATAATAACCTCATCGTGAAACTGTGCTAACAACTTCACATCCTTTTTCAATATCTCCTTTACCCACATATCAAAACAGTAAGTGCCAGTACCTTGGTTAAGTGTACTAAATATATCCTTCTTGCTTCGTAGTTCATAGTATAAACCACTCACTGGGTTAAGTAACCATAACTTACCATTTACATTCTTAGTAATCTGCTCTTCTGCTATCGCTTTTAGACTCCAGTTCCTACTCCAATATGCTTTGTGTAATGCCTCCCCCTCTTTAAGCGTAGCCTCTGCCCCCCTGGCAATAGTCTGTGCTCCTGCACCATACGTACTGGCATAGTTAGTAGTCTTACCTTTATGCCTTTGTGCTGTTAGCATAGCCTCATCGAACTTACTAAAGTCCTTAGCCTTGTAAGCATCAGCTTGTTCTTGTGTTAAGAACTTAGCCTCTACTGCAATGTCCAAATGCGGGTCAAACCCCTCTTTGTTCATCTCCTCTACATAGTCAGGGTCTATAGGCATCATATAATGCTGCTTAGTCCTGTCTTCTAAACTACTCATATCACTACCACATAACTCCCTACCCTCTCTTATCGTCAGTAAGCTACGTATCTCACTACCATACGGCATACGTGGACTAGGAATGTTTACACACACTGCGTGCTTGAACCTAAGCGTGTTAGTCAAGCCTTGTATAGCAGCTATAACATAACCTTCCTCGTCACAGTTCTTAATTAACCCAGATACTAATGCTACCCGATGTCCTAACACCCCAAGTTCTTCTAGGTTCTTTAACTCTGGGTGTTTGTCTACCATTCTAATAACAGACGGGCATAACATATCACCTTTCTTTATCTGTGGTATCTTACGTTGTTTCTGTTTACCCTGTAAATCATAACCATCTTCTACATACTTGAAGGTCTGTGGCTTCCAACCTAAACTAAATAGCCAATCTTTAATCTGCACTGGTGAAGTAGCTTTCGGGTCTTTAAAACCATTAGGTATTTTATGTTTAGCATAGCTATTAAAGTTAATATCATACTCTGCACACACTTTAGACCACCTCTTACCCGCTTCTGATAGTGTACCATCCTGTTTAAAGGGCTTCTGTGGGCGTGTAACGTCCTTAAACACCTGTACTGGTGGCATAGTAGCTTCAAGAGATTTAACAGCCTTAGATTGCTTCTCAGTAAGTTCTACTAATAAGCTGTTAGCTTTATCCACATCTAACTTCCACTTGTTTTGCTCTTGTAACATAGCACAGTGCATTTTAAATGTAAGGTACTCTACCAACTGGCTGTAGTCATTGCCGTACAGTGCAACCAGGTGTTGCTCTTGTAGTTGCCAGAGCCTAGTGTTAATCTTAACATCCTCACTACATCTGTGTATGTACTCTTCTTCGCTTAAGTTATCCCAATCTTCTATAACTGGTTTAGGTATTCCAAAGTCCTCGCCCCAGTCTGCTAACCCATGCTTGTTACGTTCAGCAAACAGATACCAACTTAATGTTAGTGTGTCGATTAGCTTAGCTTTAATCTTAATGCCTAATAACTTCTCTAGCACTGGTACATCATACCGAATAATGTTATGCCCGATAAGTACATCATCTTCTGTTAGATTAACAAAGAAGTCTTTTTGTACCTGCTTACCATTAGCCACCATACAATGTATCTTGTCTGGGTTTAAGCCATTTGCTTCAATGTCAAATACGTAATTCATTACAAAACCTTTATGCTTGTGCCAACTATCAAGTCTACCTTTATAAGATAGGCTTTTTTGCTATGCCTATCACCCTTACCTACGAATGAAACTAACCTAAGTTTATTATCTTTGATAACTTTGTGCAACCTTTCTGGTGTGGTCACTATTATCTTATCACCTGTGTGGAACACCCACCTATAGGCTTTAGTTGTGGATAGGGCAGAAGGCTTACCGTTAAACTCTACTTCTACTACGATGTTCCCAGTCTCTTGGGATTTAATGTCATACTTAACCTCGACACCCTGCTTTATGCTGGGTATATATAAGTCCCAGTCTTTGCAGTATCCCTCCACCTTGTAAGCATCTGGATACTTGTTTTTTATAATATCAAGTACCTCCAACTCTATCGCTTCTCCCTTCTTTAAGTCTCGTTGAAAACTCATAGCTCTTACGTGCCCCTATACCCAAACATCATACTTCTAAGTACGTGATAGTCTTCTCATCGAAGTACACATCACACTGGTAGTTCTGACCGAAGTCTCTATCAAATAACATATAAAACTCACTGATGTTGTGCTTATCTTCAGGGCAATCAGGGCTTCTATCCCTGCTAATACCATGACCATAATGCGCCCACTTCTCCATTGCTCTACTGCCTGTGAACTCATGGCTCAACACCCTACCACCTTGCTCATGTGAGCGTGAACCTTTAGGCTTAGGATTGACGTGACTATAACAAAAGATAGTAATTGGATATTTCATCACCAAGTCTGCCATGTCTGTCATTATCTCGTTCAGTTTATCATTCGCTTCGCTTGCTGTAAACATACTAACCAGTGCTGTAAGTGGGTCTAAGATAAAGATGTTGATGCCATCGAGCAAGTGCATTTCCTCCATAGCTATTCTTATGTCCTGCCAATCACGACTTGCGCTTCTATCATAAAACCTTACCCTGCCTTGCATTGACATCAACGTGTACTTTAACATTTCTGGGTCATAGCTAACATCAGGTCTTGAATAGTCTATCCTATCGTGCTTACCCGCCAGCTTCTTAGCTGTCTTAGCTGGTGCGTTTTCCAAGTCAAACATACCCACTTTTACCTTTTCATTATAAACTAGGTGTTCTACTAACTGATGCTGGTGGTCTGTCTTACCAATCTTAGGTGCTGCCCCTACTATGTGTATAGTGTTGGGTCTGATACCGAAACAAGCCCTTGTAACTGTATTCCACGGAAAGGATAAGCCCATCTTAGGCTTTTCCAATGCCTTGTCGATGAAGTCCTCAATATCTAACACTTCACCTTGTCTAATAGGCTTACTATCCCATACTGCTGCTTGATATAACTCCTTTCCTCTGTCGGCTAATAACATATCATTAGCATCTTTTAATGGTAGGTTTGCGACCTTAAACAATGGAAAAGATTTAATGATATCCTTTGTAGCCTTGTTACCAGCTTCATCATTATCTAAAACCAGGATAACCTCGTTGTACTTCTCTACGAAGTCCCGATTGTTTACCATATCTTTTAGTGCAGATGACGCGCCACGTGTAAGTGATACGACCGAAGGAAGGTATTGTTTGTACTTGGCTGGAGTATTGTCAATAATGGTCTGGTATAACGCCATAGCATCACATCTGCCTTCCGTAATGAACAGCTTGTTACTGCCGTTCTTACTGGCTAGGCTCTTGCCCCATAAATCAACAGCACCTTTTCTATCCCCTAACGCTTTAAAGTCTTTGGTTGCTACCTCTCTGACCTCATAGCCCGTAACCTCTCCCCCTTTAGTGTCTGGATAGTAGTGGTGGGTGATGGTCTTGCCGTCTGACTCACTCAATGCCACTCTAACACTGTATAGTTCAGCTATCTCCTGCCTTATACCCCTATCCGATAGCTCACGAAAGGGAAGTTTGCTATAGTCTATGTTCATTTCTTTAGCCTTCTGCTTTGGTCTAATACTTGTTATGTTGTCATTGGGTGGGAAGTAAGTCTGACACGCAAAACAATAGCTATCATCAGGCTGATTGTCGTAACTATACACTTGGTTGCCATCCCCACTCCCACAATCAGGACAAGGGATTTTGTGGCTCAGTTGTCCTCTCTCTCTTTGTTCTAAGTTATTCATAATAATTAATTAATTCCTAATAATAATAAATATAAATAAGAAAATTTATTTTATACTATTTTAACACTTCTGTCAAGTCCACATTCTCGGACTCTACTTCTTCCCAGTAGAACTGATTAAGGTGGTTGTCTTGTTCGTAAACTGGTACTGATAGTTCATCTAACTCTTTTTGTAATTCCATAATTATTTTCCCCATTGTTGTGCCATAGCATCGGCTATACCTTGATAAGTAGTGCTTCTTATTTTCCACCTGTCTGGACTTGGTGGTAGGTAGTGCATACGCTGCCTATCTTTTATTGGTAGTTTCATCATATCATCATGTACGTTATCTGTATCACATAGCGGCTCTAAATTATGCAGAAACAAGCCCGTCTTCTTTTGCTCCATATGACCAAACTGGAAGGGCTGCACATAAATTGGCTTTGGCATATCAGCCATGCGAGGCAACACCCCAACTGGGTTTTCAAAGCACACTTTTGGGGCTACCTCTTTGCACCTCTGCCACAGATTCTCAGTCCATTGTACCGAGTCTAGCCTTTCCTGATACTTTGGCTGTCCTTTGCCGTACCACGCATTGCCACTAACAGCTAATGCTGTACACGGTGGGTGGGCTATTATAAGGTCATAACTATCTCCTAATAAGTCAAAAACATCACCCCGATAATGTTTTCCAGGTTTTTCGGTGGGTAGTAGGTCACAGCTTATAGCATCATGACCTTGTTTAGCAAAAGCATCTCTGACTACTCCACTGTACTCGCAAGCTATTAAAACTTTCATTATCGCCCCTTATTATTAACAGTAAACTTTTGCGGTCTGTTTTCAAGATACCATATCTCGTCAAACAGTTCACCTTTGATTGTCTGAAGCTGCATCACTGACATTGTATCAACTATATAATCATAACCCGACTCTTCCCTATCTAATACAATCAAAGCTCGGTCTATCTGTTCAATAATACGTAGTTTCTTTGCTGTTACTTTATCCGCTGTGATTGTCATTATTTTACCCCTTCATAGTTTCTTATTTGTCTAGCTAGTTTAAGA
>Ga0228625_1000211_pt1 | contig 31580 bp, 31 predicted proteins | sample 30DmetaG_FD_190482 | JGI IMG/M metagenome (GOLD analysis project Ga0228625, IMG submission 190482) | Seawater microbial communities from Monterey Bay, California, United States - 30D | ecosystem: Environmental > Aquatic > Marine > Coastal | place: USA: California | collected 2016-10-05
TGAATGATGTCCAGCACCAGCGCGCTCTTGCGCTTGGCTGTCCAGCGTTTGATGTCGTCTTCCATCTTCATACTCATCGTCAATCCCTCGATTATGACGTGAGCAGGTTTTCACTGGGTCATTACACGAGGCCGCTCTACTTCAACCAAACATCCTCCGCAATATACGGAACGGTTCAAGCACGGACTGATATCCTTGGGTTATAGATAAGAGACAAAGAAATGATCCAGAAACTCTCAACTTTCATCTTCCCAGGGAAGGTTCTTCGCCTGCTCTCGCAAAGGGAGGCGGATCAACTTGCGAAAGAGTGGCTGGGAATTTTCGGAGAAAACCGGCATGGCGCCAACGCAAAGGCCTTTCTTTGGCACATTTTCAGTAACTTACGCTACCCCTGTACGCCAGGTAAGAAAGCGATCCAATATTACGCACAGCAAGTTGCAGCTGAGGTTATCATTCTGTCGAACGATCGAAAACTAGCATTTGTCACCGACCTGATCCCGCGGGCATTCTTGCTCGACGACTATTATGTGTTCCCACTAAACCTCGCGTGGACAATGGCATTCACCCACGATGGCAGTTGCTATTTTGCGCGCCATAAGGACTTCGATAGGCTGGACGCTGAGAACCGATACCAGGTGGAGAAGTGCCGTAAGAAAGAGGCTGCACGTTTGAAGGGGTGGGCCTAAGCGCGTCGCCTGACTAATTGGTAAAGTGACACGACAATAAAAGCTACGAACCAAATGCCGCCGTGATGAAATGTGAGAGCTTGTCGAGCCGATCGCCAGATAGGATCAAAGATCTGAGGTCAACCACAGCGGCGTGAAGGCCGCGCGCGCCACCAGCGGCGACAAAACCATGGCAAGATGGAGGCTTTCTTGAGCGTGAAAATATCTAACGAACATATTTTTGAGAAAACAAGGTACATCGACACTATTTTAACTATTCGATCTTTTGAAAATTTAACGCCATTAGCTAATTTTCTCACACCTGAAGAGGGGTATGATCCAAATTTTTTCTGTACACAGCATGGCATTAACGATAATGGGGAATATTATGCGAACTTCAACGCGTACAGTAAGAATGGAAATTTTGAAAATCCAGATGATTGCATAGCAGCTCTGCTTGATGGCATAGAACACTTGCCGGAAGAATTTCGGTCGATTTGGGCTGGGTGCTTCTCGAGAACGCTAGACATGGGCTTTAATTGCGGCATAGCCCCGCGTTCTATTACAACACCTATTTATCTCGAAAATCTTTTAAGAATGCAACCCGACAGGGTAGATATAGCGATTACGATTTATTCGCACGATCCGGTTCATGCCAGAAAAAGCGGAACGTCAAAAACTCCTTGAACTCGCTAGCCGCGCGGCATGGCGCTGCTGGGCAGACGAGGCAACTCGCAACATCTTGCAGGTAGGCTCGACCTCGTAGACCTCTCAGTATCGGTCGCTGTAGGTATTTACAACCTCTGCTTGCGGTCGAGTTCCGCTTGCACGAAAAAACTCTGGCCGTGGGCAGGATGGCATTGGCGCTTCAGTCGTGCTGTAAGTGACCGGATAGGCTATTACAACCGCCGGCATCTATACAAGGCGTTTGGCATGAAACTCCGGCAGATACTGCCGGGCAGATGCCAATAGCGAAGGTCAATTGCTTATTGTGGAAGTTATATGCATAGCGCCAGTAATTTTACCTTTAGACTTAACTAAAAAGTAAAGCACACGCCGCAAAGCCAACACGAGCATAGCCTTACCGTAATGATGCAAGACTATGCCAAGTGGATTTCGAGAGCGGACAGAAGGCGCAACATCGACGCAGTGAATAAATCGATAAATGCAAATTCCGCAGTAGAACCGCAGTGAAATTTAAGCGACCAAGAAAAAGCCCTGATTAATCAGGGCCTTAACTTAAATCCTCTGGCGGAGACGGAGGGATTCGAACCCTCGATGCAGTTTTAAGCCGCATGCTCCCTTAGCAGGGGAGTACCTTCAACCACTCGGCCACGTCTCCTAGTAATTCAAGATTATAGCATGATTTTTTGTCACTCATCATGCTCAAACTCTAGAATTCGATCACGCCTTTTCGCCGGGCGCCTGATCCAAACCGAATGCCTTGTGCAAGGCACGCACGGCCAGTTCCATGTACTTGTCGTCGATGATGACCGAGGTCTTGATTTCGCTGGTGCTGATCATCTGGATATTGATGTTGTGCTTGGCCAGCGTCTCGAACATCAGGCTGGCCACACCCACGTGCGAACGCATGCCGATGCCGACGATCGACACCTTGGCCACCTTCTCGTCGGTCACCAATTCACGGGCCTTCACTGCCGGGACGACCTCGCGTTGCAACACGTCTACCGTGCGCTGGAACTCGTTGCGCGTGACCGTAAACGAAAAGTCCGTCGTACCTGCGACCGATTGGTTCTGCAAGATCATATCGACGTCGATGTTGGCGGCGGCAACCGGACCCAGGATCGAATAGGCGATCCCCGGGGTGTCCGGCACGGCCAGCAGAGTGATCTTGGCTTCGTCGCGACTGAAGGCGATGCCCGATACGACGGCAGCTTCCATTTTTTCGTCTTCCTCAAAAGTAATCAGCGTGCCCGAACGCATTTCTTCTTCGAGCGGAATAAGGGGGTCGGTCAGCGAGGACAGCACGCGGGTCGGCACGCGATATTTGCCAGCGAATTCAACCGAACGGATTTGCAGCACCTTGGAGCCCAAGGATGCCATCTCAAGCATTTCTTCGAACGACACCACCGGCATGCGGCGTGCTTCGGGCACCACACGCGGGTCGGTGGTGTACACACCATCGACGTCGGTGAAAATCAGACACTCCTGCGCACCGATCGCAGCGGCTACGGCCACCGCCGAGGTGTCAGAACCGCCACGACCCAGCGTGGTGATGTGGCCGTCGTCATCGACGCCCTGGAAACCGGTCACGACGACGACGCGACCCGCGTCCAGATCGGCCTTGATCCGGGCATCGTCGATCGAAGTGATACGCGCTTTGGTGAACGACGAATCGGTGCGAATGGGCACTTGCCAGCCCGCATAGCTGCGCGCCTGCACACCCTCTTTCAACAGCGCGATGGCCAACAGCGCGCTGCTGGCTTGCTCGCCGGTAGCGGCCAGCATATCCAGTTCGCGGCCGTCGGGATGCGCATCGATGTCCCGGGCCAAACCCAGAAGGCGATTGGTCTCGCCTGACATGGCAGACGGCACGACCACGACCTGGTGGCCGGCAGCATGCCATTTGGCGACGCGACGCGCCACATTGCGAATGCGCTCGATGGAACCCATCGACGTGCCGCCATACTTATGAACGATTAGGGACATCTCGTACTCTGGCTGGAGGCCCGCCGCAGGGCGCAGCAGGCAAAGCGCACTATTCTATACCCGAGCCTGGGGGGTGATGCAAATGGCATGTCGGCCGCCCGCCATGACGACCGTCCAAAGCTACCTCGCCGGCGGCCGCATCTCGGCAAATACAACGCCGCGCACGCAACGAATGCGCAAACGCCCATGATTGACGGTCAGCGAGCGGTCATGACCCAAGCTGTGCAATTGAGTCAGTTGACGCTGCAAATCCGCCAGGCGAGCCGCCGACGGCATCTGCTCGCCCAATACGCCCAGCCAATGGCGCAACACGTTGCGCTGACGAGCAGGCGACAAGTTCCGCCAAGCGGCCAAGCCCAAGCGCGGCCCCATCGCTGCGCCCATGGTGTGACCGAGGGTGCCTGCCGATCGGGCGCGGGCGGCATCGCCGATCAGGGCGAGGCCAGCGGCCCCCCGGCGCAAGGATGCCGATGCAGTGGGTGGCGCATCGGCGTTCGCAGGTGCGGCTGCGATCAGCGCAGCCAGATCCTGCGCCGCCACCTCGTCCAGAATGGCTTGCGCCTCTTCTGCCTGCCGGGCATGGCGCACCAGCGTATCTTGCCAGCCCGGCCAGCGCGCATCCAAGGCCGGCGTCAATGCCGTGCGAACCGCTGCCCGGGTATAGCGTGGGTCCAGATTGGTGGGATCGATCACAGGCTGCCAGCCCGTCTCGCGTGAATACGCAGTGGCGGCGGCCAGAATATCGGCCCGGCCAAGATCCAACCATGGTCGCACGAATGTCACTTCGCCGCGCTCGAAGGTCGTTCGCATTGCGGCCAGGCCAGCCACCCCTGCCCCTCGCAACAAACGCAACAACACCGTTTCGGCCTGATCGTCGCGATGATGCGCTAGCCAAATCGTACCGACGCCATGCGTCGCCGCGGCATCCAACAAGGCCCAATAACGCGCTTCCCGCGCCGCGGCCTCCATGCCCCGCCCAGCCAGATCGCCCACCTTGGCATGCAGGATTTCTACCGGTCTGCCCAGCAAGCGCCCCAGAGCCTGAACATGCAGCGCCCAGCCGTCGGCCTCGGCCAACAAGCCGTGATGCACATGAAACAGGATGAGTGGGACGCCGCGCTCACGGGCGACATGGTCCAGCGCCACAGCCAGCATGGCTGAATCGGCACCGCCGCTCAGGGCGACGGCAACCCGCTCAGAACGAACCGAGCCAGCACGAAGCGAACCAATATTGCTTACAGGCCACGCCGCCCTGAGCGGCGGGCAAAGCACTTCATTCGCGCCCGGCGTGACCACCTTCGATTTACCGTCAGCAGTCATGGCATTTCACCGAGCGGCACACGCGAGCAAGTTCGAGCACTCGAGCCCGTTCGGCTTACTTGGCCGAATCCTGGAAACGGCCGTAGGACAACAGGCGTTCGACGCGCTGATTAACCAGTTGCTCTTTGCTCAAGCCGGTCACCTGACGTAAGGCATCGGCCAAGGCACGGCGCAATAGACGCGCCATGACGGTCGGGTCGCGGTGCGCGCCGCCCACCGGCTCGCTGATCACCCGATCCACCAAGCCCAAATCCTTCAGACGCGGCGCGGTAATACCCAACTGCTCGGCCGCCTCGGATGCCTTGTCGGCGCTACGCCACAGAATCGACGCACACCCCTCGGGCGAAATCACCGCGTAGGTCGCGTATTGAAGCATCAGCACGGTATTGGCCACGGCAATCGCCAACGCGCCTCCTGAACCGCCCTCACCGATGATGGTGGTGATGATGGGCACCTTCAGTTCGGCCATGGCATAGATATTGTGGCCGATGGCTTCGGACTGACCGCGCTCTTCCGCGCCGATGCCGGGGTAGGCACCCGGCGTATCGACGAAGGTGAACACTGGCAGATCGAATTTTTCGGCCAGACGCATCAGCCGCAGGGCCTTGCGATAGCCTTCCGGGCGAGGCATGCCGAAATTGCGCATGGCGCGCTCTTTGGTGTCGCGCCCTTTCTGATGCCCAATGACCATGCAGGCCGCGCCATTGAAACGCGCCAGACCACCCACGATGGACTGGTCGTCGGCATACATTCGGTCGCCGTGCAACTCATGGAAGTCGGTGAACATCTCACGCACGTAGTCCATGGTGTACGGGCGCTGCGGATGACGCGCCACCAAGGTCGTCTGATAAGGCGTCAGCTTGCCATAGATATCTTTGGCCAGCGATTGGCTCTTTTGTTGCAGGCGGCCGATCTCGTCGGAAATATCCACCGCGGAATCGGCTTGCACATACCGCAACTGCTCGATCTTGTTCTCGAGCTCGGCCAGCGGCTGTTCGAATTCCAGGAAGGTATTACGCATGGGGGTGTAGATTCCGTTAATGACTTCTTTAAGCGGCGTTAAGAGAGCAGCCTTACCCGTCTACCGGATCGAGACTGCGCCACAAATACCACGTGGCGACGGTGCGCCAGGGTTGCCAGCTATGCGAGACTTCGCGCGCCTCGAAACGAGAGACGGGCTCGCCGCTAAAGTAATGGAGCGATATCGCCTTAAGCAAGCCCGGATCGTCCAGAGGCAGGACATCGGGACGTTGCAGGTTGAAAATAAGGAACATTTCGGCCGTCCAGCGACCGATTCCGCGAATGGCCGTCAATTCGGCCACGACATCCTCGTCGTCCATCTCGGCCCAACGCTGCGGATGCACGCGACCGGTATCGAAAGCCAGCGCCAAGTCGAGAATGTACTCGGCTTTTCGTATCGGCAGACCCGCCGCCCGCAAATCGGCCACCGTCAGGTTGCGAACGGCCGCTGGCGACGGCGTGCGCCCGGCAACGCCCAAGAAGCGTTGCCATAGCGCATCGGCCGTCTTGGTGGCGATCTGCTGACCCACCACGGCCCGAGCCAGGGTGACGAACGGAGGCTTTGGGCTAGCCAGCCACGCCTCGAGATGCCGAGGGATGAGTTTTTTGAGAATACGGTCGCGCATCAAATGCGCGACGGCCTCTTCCCAATAGGCCGGTTTGACGACGGTAGGCGTACGCTGTGACATGAGTTCAAGGCCGCCGAATCAAGCGCGACGCCATTGCGTGACACCGCCTGCGCGGTCGTCCAGCTCGACGCCCGCAGCACGCAATTCGTCACGCAGGCGATCGGCCGTCGCAAAATCGCGAGCGACCTTGGCCTGCGTGCGTTGCGCGACCAGCGCGTCGATGTCGTCAGCCGTCAGCGCCGCCTGCTCACCCGATGCGGCGCTGGCGGAATAACGACTGGGCCACTGAAAATAGGCTTTGGGCGAATGCTGCAACAGCCCGAGCAAGCCGGCCAATGCCTTCAATTGCGCGGCGGCCTCGCCCCCCGCGCCACGATTGACGTCGGCGGCCAACTCGAACAACGCGGCGACCGCGCCAGACGAGTTGAAATCGTCGTCCATCGCAGCCCGGAAAGCCTGGGCGGCGGGTTGCGACCAATCGATTTGCACGGCATCGCCTTCGACTGGCGTCGTCAACAAGGTCTGATACAAGCGATCGAGCGCGCTTTGCGCATCGCTCAGGTTCTCCGGCGCGTAGTTCTGAACGCTACGATAGTGATTACGCGCAATGAAGAAACGCAGCATCTCGGCTTCGCGCGCATTGACGTCATAGTGCGCCGAATCGTCGCTCAATGCCCCCGCCGCCACGGTCTGGCGAATGGTGCGAAAGTTATTCAGCGATTTCGACATCTTGTCGCTATCGACCATCAACGGGCCACAGTGCATCCACACATTGGCCATCGGCTTGCCCGAGGCCCCCTCGGATTGCGCAATCTCGTTTTCGTGATGCGGAAATTTCAGATCGGGGCCGCCGCCATGGATGTCCAACGGCAAACCCAGCAGCGCCTCGCTCATGGCCGAGCACTCGATGTGCCAGCCCGGTCGGCCCAGGCCATAGGGCGAGGACCACTTGGAGTCGTCCGGCTCGTCTTCTTTGGCGGCCTTCCAGAGCACGAAATCCAGCGGATCGCGCTTGGATGACGCCACGGCCACACGCTCGCCCGCGCGCAGATCGTCCAACGACTTGCCGGACAATTTGCCGTAGCCGTCGAACTTGCGCACCGAATAATTCACGTCGCCATCGTCGGCGCGATAGGCCAGACCCACGTTCTCGAGCTTGTCGATCAGACCCAGCATGTCGCCGATATGCGCAGTGGCCAGCGGCTCGCGATCGGGCGAGGCCACGCCCAGGGCGCGCTCGTCGGCGTGCATGGCATCGATATAGAACGCCGTCACCTCGCCCAAACGCTTATTGGTTTGCACGGCGCGGCGGATGATCTTGTCGTCGATGTCGGTGATGTTACGAACATACTCGACGCCATAGCCCGACTCACGCAACCAGCGCTGAATGACGTCGAAAGCCACCAGCATGCGCGCATGACCCAGATGACAGAAATCGTAGACGGTCATGCCGCATACGTACATGCGCACCCGAAGGGGATCGACCGGTTTGAACGGTTCCTTGGCGCGTGACAACGTATTGTAGATTTGAAGCATGACGGCGGGGTCGAGGGCATCGGGGTAAAATGACGGTCTCGAAGTATAACAATTCGCCTATCACCCATGCCGGATCACGCATCGCACCGCCTCACTGCCCCGCGCCACACGGCGCCACGCAGGCCGCATTCCGCCCTGCTCGCCCTGGCATTATTGGCCGCCGGGACGTCCCTGGCACCGCAAGCCCTCGCCCAACTCGCCCCCGGTGGCGGCCTGTTTCAAGACCACAGCTACAACGACACCAAGCTCGACGACCCTCGCCCCGAAGGCGGTTGGCAATCCTTGGCCGATCTGCTCAAAAAAGCCAAGCCAAGTGTCGACACTCGATTGGATCCTACGCCCTCTCAAGTGACCGATCGTGTCGAAGCCTTGATCGAAGCGCGCCGTCTGGACGAAGCGTTGGCGCTGGTGGAAAAACGCAAAGCCGAACTCGAACGCCAGGGTCCGCGCGGCGGGGGCACCGACGTCCAGCTTCAGTTTCAGCACGCACGCCTGCTGACAGCGCTGGGTCGGCAAGCCGAAGCCGAGACCATTTACACCGAGCTGACCACGCAATACCCCGAGTTGCCCGAGCCCTGGAATAATCTGGCCGTGCTGCGCGTGGCGCAGGGCGACCTGAACGGCGCCTCGCGTGCGCTCGAAAGTGCTTTGCTGGCCAATCCGCGCGATACGATTGCCCGCGGCAATCTGGCCGACGTGCAGCAGATGATGTCGCAGCGTTCGTACCGCGAAGCGGGGCGCACGCCGCGTCAACTCCCGCCCCTAAACCCGGACGCTTCCGCGCCCGCACCCTGAGACCTGATATGACATTGTTCAGCCCTATTCCGTCCTGGCTGCGCCGGTCGGCCTGTGCCGCTTTCGTGGCCCTTGCCGTCTAGCCCGCAGGCGCGTTAGCAGCATCCGCAACTTCAACACAAGGAACCTCCATGAGCACGAACCCCAAGATCAACGTCCAGACCAATCAAGGCAGCTTCGTGATTACGTTGGACGCCGAAAAAGCGCCCAAGACGGTCGAAAACTTCCTTGCCTACGTCAAAGACGGCTTCTTCGACGGCACCGTGTTTCACCGTGTGATCAATGGCTTCATGATTCAAGGCGGCGGTTTCGAACCCGGCCTGAAACAAAAGCAAACCAAAGCCCCCATCCAGAACGAAGCCAACAACGGCTTGAAGAACGACGAATACACCGTCGCCATGGCACGCACCAGCGACCCGCATTCGGCCACCGCTCAGTTCTTCGTGAACGTTGCCAACAACGACTTCCTGAACCATAGCTCGCCCACGCCCAACGGCTGGGGCTACGCCGTGTTCGGCAAGGTCACCGAAGGCACCGAAGTGATCGACAAACTGAAGACCGTGAAAACCGCCAACAGCGGCTTCCACCAAAACGTCCCAGTCGAGGACATCGTGATCGAAAAGGCGGTGGTCGTTGAATAAGATCGACCTGGCAGGCAGCGTGTGGCTGGCCTCGGATATTCATCTAGGCCAGACCTCACCCGCAACTACCGAAGCCTTTTTGGCGTTTTTGGACACTGCGCGGCAGGAGGCTTCGGCCATTCTGCTGCCGGGTGATATTTTTGACGCCTGGATCGGCGACGACCTGATTCAGGCGCCCCCGCCCTGGTTGGCGGCGGTGATCGACGGCTTGAAGAAAACAGCGGCCTCGGTGCCGCTGTGGCTGGGTCGGGGCAATCGCGATTTTCTGTTGGGCCAGGCGTTCTGCGACGCGGTCGGCGCACAGTTGCTACCCGATCAGGTCATCGTCAATACCGATGCGGGCGCTATTTTGCTCAGTCACGGCGATGAATACTGCACCGACGATACGGCCTATCAGCAGTTTCGTACGATGGTGCGCGATCCGAAGTGGCAGGCCGCTTTCCTGGCGAAGTCGATTCCCGAACGCTTGCAAGCCGCGGCTGAAGCGCGTAGCGAAAGTACGACAGCCACGCAAAACAAAGCGGCCGGCATCATGGACGTCAATCCGCAAGCGGTTCGACAGGCGTTCCAGCAAACCGAAGTGGCTTACCTGGTGCATGGTCACACGCACCGGCCCGACCGGCACGTGCTGTTGATCGACGGAAAAAAGCGGGAGCGTTGGGTGTTGCCCGATTGGGAGCTGGATCATGCCAGACCGCATCGCGGCGGCTGGATGGTGATCGATAGCGATGGCATTCAGTGCTTCGATCTCGATCCGGCCGAGACGCAAGCCTAGTCGATCGTTGGCCTGGCAGCGCCCCTGACACGCTTGCAAAAGAACGAAAACGCCGCAGTGTGACGAGGGATTTCCCTCTTATTCACACTGCGGCGTTTTTTATGCTCACGGCTATAGCCACAACCAGGCCGCCACCACCAAACCCAGCACGATGCGATACCAGGCAAAGGGTCGATAGGTGTGGTTGGAAACGAATTTCAGCACAATGCGCACGACGATCAGCGCACTCAAGAACGCACCTAGAAAGCCTACGGCGATGGCCGAGGTCTGACTTTGAGTGAGCACGTCGATGTTGCGATAGCCGTCGTACACCGCCGCGCCCAGCATGGTGGGCATGGCCAGGAAGAATGAAAACTCGGTCGCCACCTTGCGCTGGATACCGGCGATCATGCCGCCGATGATGTTGGCGCCAGAGCGCGAGGTGCCCGGAATCATCGCCAGACATTGCGCCACACCGACGGCAAGCGCCTGCTTCCAGGTAATGGCTTCCAGGCTATGGGCCGTGGCACGCTGCTCGGTCACCGTATCGTCGGCGTAGGGCGCGCCGCCGGCGGGCATCCGACTCGAACGACGCTCGACATACAGCATGATCACTCCGCCGATGATCAGCGTGAATACCGTGACCGACGGATGATAGAACACCGACTTGATCGCGCTGATGAAAATGGCACCGATGACTGCCGCTGGTAAAAACGCGATCAGCAGGTTGCGGGTGAACGCCACTTCGACCCGCTGCCCGGTCAGGGTGCCGCGAATCAACTGCCACAAGCGTTGGCGAAACACCCACATCACGGCCAGAATCGCACCGAACTGGATGACGACCTCGAACACCTTGCCGTTATCGGACACGAATCCGATCCAATCGCCAAAAATGATCAGGTGGGCAGTGCTGGAGACGGGGACGAACTCCGTCAAGCCCTCGATCAGTCCGAGGAAAAAAGCCTTGAGTAGATATACCGTACCATCGTTCACTTGACTGCCACCTTCATCAAAAAATAAATCGGATCGAGCGATCAGTCGTCGCGATTATCGGCGTCTTCCGCCGTTGGATCGAACATCACGACCAGTTCCTTACGCACCCGCACCGACGCGATCCGGCGGCCATCCAATGCCAGCACCTCGAAGTGCAGCTTGGCGTGATCGAACTCGGCATCGACGGTATCGCCGGGCTGCGGCAAATGACCGAAGCGCTCCAGCAGATACCCCGCCAAAGTGGAGTAGTCGCGATCTTCGCGCACCAGATCGTCGGCCTCCAGCACCTGGGCGACATGATGCAAATCGGCCGCGCCATCGATCTTCCACGCCAACTCGCCATCGGCCTGGATATCCAGCACTTCGTCCTCGTCCGGAAACTCGCCGGCAATCGCTTCGAACACATCGATAGGCGTGACCAGCCCTTCGATGGCGCCGAACTCGTCGGCCACCAACACCAATTGGCCGCTGGATCGCTTGAGCGTCTCCATCAGTTGCAGGGTGCCGATCGATTCGTGCACGATGATGGGGTCGCGCAAGCGCTCGACGTTGATCTTGCCGTCGATCAGCAGATCGGCCACCAGATCCTTAGCGCGTCCCACCCCGACGATTTCGTCAAAACTACCCCGGCACACCGGAAAGAAGCTGTGCGGAACGTCGTTCAATTGCTGACGGATGGCTGCGGCATCGGCGTCGATGTCGATCCATGACACCTCGGTGCGAGGCGTCATGATCGACAGGATCGAGCGGTCGGCTAGCGTCAACACGCCGCTGACCATATTGCGCTCTTCAGGCCGGAATGCCGAGAGCAACTCGTCGTCGACCGCGGATTCGTTGCTGCTCTCTTCCGACGCCTTGGGGACGCGTTTGCCCAGCATGCTGAGCACCCGCTCGGCCGTACGCTCGCGCATGGGCCGCGTCGCGTCCATCTTGAGCAGGTTGCGACGCGCCAATTGGTTAAGCGTCTCGATGGCGACCGAGAACACGATAGCCGCGTACAAGTATGGTTTGGGCACGTGAAAGCCAAACGCCTCTGCCACTAGCGAGAAACCGATCATCAGCAGGAAGCCCAGGCACAGCACCACCACGGTCGGATGGGCGTTGACGAAGCGCGTCAGCGGCTTGGACGCCACCAGCATCACGGCCATGGCCACGGTGACGGCGATCATCATGATCGACAGGTGCTCGACCATGCCGACGGCCGTGATGACTGAATCCAGCGAGAACACGGCATCCAGGATCACGATCTGGGTGACGATGACGCCAAACGAGGCATAGGTGCGAACGCCCGAACCAGAATGATCGGGGCCACCTTCCACGCGCTCGTGCAGCTCCATCGTGCCTTTGAACAGCAGGAACAGACCACCGATGAGCAGGATGATGTCGCGACCGGAAAACGGCATGGAAGCCACGTGAAACAGCGGTTCACGCAGCGTCACCAACCAGGACATGACAGACAACAGGCCCAGGCGCATCAACAGCGCGAGCGACAGCCCTACGATGCGGGCGCGATCCCGTTGGGAGGGGGGAAGTTTGTCCGCCAGGATGGCGATAAAAATCAGGTTGTCGATACCAAGAACGATTTCGAGGACGACAAGGGTAAGCAAGCCGGCCCATGCAGATGGGTCTGACAGCCACTCCATTAGGTGCTCCAACAGTTTTGAAGCGGTCAATCGTACAGCGAAAACGTCACAGGCGCTGATTTGGCCAGCGCCTGTGACGTCTGAGCATCAGGCGCGCGCTATTGCAGGTGCGCCAACATGCCGGTGAAGATCTTCGGCGTGGCCGCCAGCACGTTGCCGGTATCCATCCAGGTTTGCTCGCCCTCGAAGTCGGCGACCAGACCACCCGCCTCCAGAACCAGCAGACTGCCAGCAGCCACGTCCCAGGGCTTCAGGCCCACGCCGCAGAAACCGTCCAGTCGCCCGGCGGCCACGTAGGCCAGATCCAGCACCGACGAACCCAGACGACGGATGCCCGCACTGTCTTCGGCCATGTTGCGAAAACGTCGGCCTTCGACCTCGCCTGCGGCCGACCAGTGCGCGCCCAGCAATGCTTCGTGGTAGCGGGTGCGGCCCGAGACGCGGATGCGTCGGTCGTTCAAGAACGCACCACCGCCACGGCTGGCCGTGAACAGTTCATTGCGGGCCGGATCGTAGATGACGGCCTGCGTCACCTGCTCGCGATGCAGCAATGCGATCGACACTGCATAGTTGGGCAGGCCGTGAATGAAATTGGTGGTGCCATCGAGTGGATCGATGATCCACTGAAACTCGGCGGTATCGTTGCCTTGCAGGCCGAATTCCTCACCCAGCACGGCGTGATCGGGATAGGCGGTGCGCAGGGCTTCGACAATGGCTTCTTCGCAGGCGCGATCGACATCCGTGACATAATCGCGCGGCCCCTTGCGTTCGACACCGACCTTGGTCAGATCCATGCTCGCGCGGTTCATGATCGTGCCAGCGCGGCGGGCCGCCTTGATGGCGGTGTTAAGCATCGGGTGCATAGTATTCCGTACAAATGCAATCCGGCACGCACAACGCACGCCGAAAGATTGGTTAAACACATCATTTTAAATGACTCTCGCATTTTCACACGTTCGCTTCGTCATGGTCCAACCCAGCCACCCCGGAAACGTGGGTTCGGCCGCCCGGGCCATCAAAACCATGGGGTTTTCGCAACTGGTGCTGGTCGAGCCGCGCTACCCCGACATGCTGACCTGCGACGAAGCGGTGGCCCTGGCCAGCGGCGCGACCGACATCCTCGATCAAGCTCAGGTCTTTAATCGCCTTGAAGACGCGCTGGCACCCGTGACGATGGCGTTCGCCCTGACCGCACGCCCCCGCGATCTGGGGCCACCTGCCGGCGATATCCGGCAATCGGCGGGTGTTGCGCGCGAGCATCTCGAGCAATACCCGGAAGGACAGGTGGCCGTGCTGCTCGGCACCGAGCGCGCCGGTCTGACGAACGCGCAGATCGGTTTGTGCCATCGCATCTGCCATATTCCTGCCAACCCCGAATACAGCTCCCTGAACGTGGCGCAAGCGCTGCAATTGGCGGCCTGGGAGTTGCGCTATGCCTTGATGCCCGCGGAGACTGAACCTGAGCGTCAAGCCCCGGCCGCCACAGCACGTGAGCGCGGGGCCGAACCCGCCTCGGGCGAAGCCACGGAAGCTTTCCTCGTCCACTGGCAGCAGGCACTGACCGAGATCGGATTTCTCGATCCGGCACACCCCAAGAAGCTGATTCCCCGCATGCGTCACATGTTCGGGCGCAATGCGTTGACCAAGGACGAAGTAGACATGTTGCGTGGCGTATGCACCGCAATTCTTTCCGGCCGACGCATGAGCGAGTGACTCGCACAGCGGGCCTTCGGATGCACCATATCGGCGCCATTCGTGGTGCGAACTCGAGCCTGCCGATGCACCATTACGCTGCTTTTGACGTCATTTGGAGCCTGTGGATCGCTCTGTCGGCGGGCAAATGAGTGGCTGATCGAAACTGGCATTGTTATTGCTTTATTGTCATTGAAACTGTCGTGAGTCGCCCGTTACAGTGCTTGACGGGCGGCTCATTTACAGTCCTCAAGGGGAAATGAGCCGCGACACGGCAGTGCCGTGATCGCTGGCCGACCATTTTCATAGAGGTCATCAGTCATGGGTCACACCGGCCCATTCATCGATCAGCAGTTGTCCCCGCAAGATGTGGACAAGTTTGAGGACAGGATGAGGACAGACAAAAAATTCGCTTATATGACAGCACCTTAGGCATCGATGATCAAACATTGATCAACATCGACTTTTGTTCGGACCTGGCCGAAAAAGATATTCACCGCAGCTGTGGATAAGCCTGGGCACAGACAGTGCAATAATCGACAATTCCATTTCGTATCAATGCCTTGCGATACGCGAGCAGCCACGAAGCATGCATTGAAAGCGACCGATGCCGTTGTCACCGTCCTTCGCGACGCCGTAATGATCGGAAAAAAGCTGCCAGACTCAACCGAGTTTTCCCCAGGAAATGTGGATAAGCCTTGGGATAGTTGCCGATGAACTCCGCAATTGTCTTATTTAACAATGCGTTAAGCCCGGTGGGCGTCTTGCGTGCGCAGGCGTCAAACTTCATCCACCCTCAGACCGATTTTCAGACCGACTTGCCAATGCGCAACCTTGCCGTCCACGACATGGCCGCGCGTCTCGGTGACCTGAAACCACTCGATATGACGAAGGGTGGCATGGGCTCGCTCAATGGCACGTTCGATTGCGTCGTCCGACGACTTAGTGGAAGAACCTACCAATTCAATCTGTTTGTAGACGTGATCCGACATCGTGTTGCTCCTTTGGACGATTATGGGAATTCGAGAATTCACCAAGAATTCGCAAGTCGCGTGCCGTGGCGGCATTTGGCTCGGATCAGCTTGACCGGCGACGCGTATCGCAGCAATCGGGGCATATAAGCCACTCCAACAAGCGCATTGCCCCGAAGCATCCTTCCCAAACGCGTCGCGGCCCGAGTGAGCGCCATGCGTCACGGCCTAATCGACCGCCTATATGACACCGTCCGATTGAGCGCTTATTTATCGCCGCCCGATTGCGGACATCACAGATCGGAGCCGTCTTTCTCGCAGATATCGGTGAGCGTTGCCTGGCTGACCACACTACCTGCGGCGACGTCCTTGGTAATCCAGACATTGCCGCCGATGACGGTGCCCCGGCCAATGGTCACTCGGCCCAGAATGGTCGCGCCAGCATAGATGACCACATCGTCTTCGACGATAGGATGGCGCGACAACCCTTTGGCCAGATTACCGTTGTCGTCCTGTGGGAAACGCTTGGCGCCCAGGGTGACCGCCTGGTAGAGACGGACATTGGCACCGATGATGCAGGTCTCGCCAATGACCACGCCGGTGCCGTGATCGATGAAGAAGCCGGGGCCGATACGCGCGCCGGGGTGGATGTCGATACCTGTGGCGGAATGCGCCAACTCGGCGATCATACGCGGCACCAGCGGCGTATGATCGCGATACAGCGCGTGAGCCAGTCGGTGATGGATGATGGCGGCGACTCCCGGATAACACAGCAGCACCTCATCGACGCTGCGAGCCGCCGGATCGCCATGAAAAGCGGCCATGACGTCCCGGTCCAACAAGCGACGCAAGGCAGGTAAGCCTTGTGCGAAAGTCGCAACGATCGCCCGCGCACGTTCGTCCAGCTCGGCTTGCGTTGGAATTGATCGGGGATCGCTTACCCGAGCGGCATGACGCAAGGCCAGCCGAACTTGCAGGAACAGCGCATTGAGCGCCGAATCCAGACTGTGACCGACGTAAAAATCTTCGCTTTCTTCGCGCAGATCGACCGGTCCCAGGCGCATAGGGAACAAGGCACCACACAATGCCTTCACCACGTCTTGCAGCACCTCGCGCGAGGGCAGCTCGCGACCACCGAGTTCTCGCGTGCGCGCAGTAGAGGCGCGCCAGTCCATGCGGGCTTCCCGCAGCCCTCGGACAATTTCTTCCAAGTGCCAATTGTTGGCGGTGACCTCGCCTGCCTGGGCAGGCGGCGTTGCGCCGGACGCGGTTCGGTCAAGGAGATCGATAGTGGGCTTAGGTGTGGTGGTGTTCATGCCATGCGCAAATAAGGAGGTGACCGATCCGACTATACCAAGGCATCGATGGTTTACACGCCGGAAGCGAGCCCTATTCGCAAGCGATCAGCGGAAAAAAGAAATGCAGGCGACTGCTACCATGGCAGGCCGCCGCATGGTGCAAGGCCGAGCTGACCTGGATACCAGGACGATAGAATTCACCCTTCGGCTCTTGTTTCCGCCTAAGCATTAGACTGTCTAAAAAAAAGCATGTCGCAAACCATTGATTCCAAACACACTCCCATGATGCAGCAGTACTTTCGCCTCAAACAAGAGGCTGGAGAACTGCTGCTGTTCTATCGCATGGGCGATTTTTACGAAATGTTTTGCGATGATGCCGAGCGGGGCGCCCGCCTGCTCAATCTCACGCTGACCAAACGGGGCAGCAGCAACGGCGAACCCATCCCCATGGCGGGTATTCCGGTTCATGCGCTGGAGCAATATCTCGCCAAGCTGGTGGCCGCAGGCGAATCGGTCGCCATTTGCGAACAAATCGGCGATCCGGCCACCGCAAAAGGCCCGGTCGAACGGGCCATCGTCCGCATTGTCACACCGGGAACGCTGACCGACGACGCCCTGTTACCCGCGAAGGCCGACCGGGCACTGGCTGCCATCTGCCTGCCCAAGTCCAGCCGAGACACCCGAGTCGGTCTGGCCTGGCTGAACCTGGCCAGCGGCACCTTCCGCCTGGCCGAATGCGCGCCGAGCCAGCTGGAATCGGAGCTGCATCGGATCGACGCCGCCGAATGGGTTGTAGCCGACAGCGCTCAACTTCCCTGCCCCCTGACCGGCGCACGGAGTCGCGTGCCCGACTGGCACTTCGATACCGATGGCGCGCGCACCCATTTGACCCAACACTTCGGCACCGACGATCTGGCAGGTTTCGACATCGAAGACCTGCCCATGGGGATACGTGCCGCAGGCGCATTGCTGCGCTATGCCACCCGCACTCAGTCGGCTGCGCTGGCGCATGTGCAATCGCTGACCGCCGAACGGCCCGGTGCCTACGTGGTGCTGGATCCGGTCTCGCGACGCAATCTGGAGCTGACCCAGACGCTATCGGGCGAAGAGTCGCCCACGCTGTTCTCGGTACTGGATGGCTGTCGCAGCCCCATGGGCAGCCGCCTTTTGCGGCGCTGGCTGCATCATCCGTTGCGCGACAATGCACCTGCGCTTGCCCGCCAGACAGCCATCGCGGCATTGCTGAACGGCGACGCCACAGTCATCCAACCGGATGGCGCGCAACCCATGCTGGCCGACCTGCGTCAAACCTTGCGTAGCATGTCCGACGTCGAACGGATTGCCGCCCGAGTCGCCTTGCGCTCGGTTCGCCCCCGCGAGTTGGCCAGCTTGCGCACGGCCCTGACCGCCTTGCCAGCCGTCGCCGATTTGATCGCTCCCTTGAAGCCCCAGGCCTCGCGCATAGCCGAACTCTTAACCTCGCTGGATATCGACGCTGCACTGGCTGACCTGCTCGCTCACGCCATCGCGCCCGAACCCGCGCAGGCGGTGCGCGACGGCGGCGTGATTGCCGAAGGTTTCGACGCCGAACTGGACGAGCTGCGACAACTGGCGTCGGACAACGGCGAATTTCTGGTGCAACTGGAAACGCGTGAACGCGAGCGCACCGGCATCGCCAACTTGCGGGTCGAGTTCAATCGCGTCCATGGCTTCTATATAGAGGTGTCGCGTGGACAGGCCGATAAGGTGCCCGACGACTACCGGCGCCGCCAAACGCTCAAGAACGCCGAGCGCTACATCACACCGGAGTTGAAAGCCTGGGAAGACAAGGTGCTGTCGTCCCAGGATCGCGCGTTGGCACGCGAGAAAATGCTGTTCGAGCGCGTGCTGGACGCGCTGGCGCCGTTCGTCCAGGCCATGTCGGCAGCCGGTGCAGCCCTAGCCGAAATCGACGTACTGGCGGCCCTGGCCCACCATGCGCAAGCGCATGCCTGGGTGGCCCCCGAGTTGTCCGATGCAGCCGACATCGAGATCGATGCCGGGCGCCACCCCGTGGTCGAACACAGCATCGAACGATTCACGCCTAACGGTGTGCGCTTGAGCGCGACCCGGCGCATGTTGCTGGTGACGGGCCCCAACATGGGTGGTAAATCGACGTATATGCGTCAAGTCGCCCTGATCGTGCTGTTGGCGCGCATCGGCAGTTTCGTGCCGGCAGCGTCTGCCACGATAGGTCGGATCGACCGCATATTCACCCGCATCGGCGCAGCCGACGACCTGGCCGGGGGCCGTTCGACGTTCATGATGGAAATGACCGAAGCCGCGGCCATTCTGTCGGCCAGCACGCCAAATAGTCTTGTGCTGATGGACGAGATCGGCCGCGGCACGTCCACCTACGACGGCTTGGCACTGGCATGGGCAATTGCGTGCCGCCTGCTGACCCACAACCGCGCGCTCACTTTGTTCGCCACGCATTACTTCGAATTGACGCGCCTGCCTGCCGAACAACCCACTGCCGCCAACGTGCATCTGGCAGCAGCCGAATCCTCGGGCGGAATCGTCTTTCTGCATGAAGTACAAGACGGCCCCGCCAGCCGCAGTTACGGTATCCAGGTCGCTCAACGTGCCGGCGTACCGGCCGCAGTCATCCGGCAAGCGACCCGCGAACTCGAGCGACTCGAAGCCCAGGGCGCACCCACGCCGCAACTCGGCCTGTTTGCAGCACCCGATGCCGGGAACGCGGCACTGGCCGCACACGACCACGCGACTGAGGAATCGGCCCGCGCGGCCGCGTTGTATGCCGAACTGGCCGCTGTCGATCCCGACAGCCTCACCCCCCGCGAAGCGCTGGACGCACTCTACCGACTGAAGGCCCACCTGTGATCGATCCCGACCGTCCCTTAGCTTTACTCGCCGGGCTGACCCCGGCTGCCTTCATGCGCAAGCATTGGCAAAAAGAAGCCCTGCTGATTCGTCAGGCCATTCCTGGGTTCAAACCTCCCCTTTCGTTTACAGGCATCAAAGCGCTGGCTCGTAGCGACGAAGTCCAGGCTCGCCTGATCTGGCAAGACGACGGCGAGTGGCAAATGGAGCACGGCCCTTTCAAACGCCTGCCCACGCCACGCGACACGCACTGGACCGTCCTGGTTCAGGGCGTCGACCTGCACGACGATGCCGCAGCGGCCTTGCTGCATCGGTTCCGCTTTATTCCCGATGCGCGCCTGGACGACATGATGATCAGCATCGCCGGCGCCGGCGGCGGCGTCGGCCCCCATTTCGACAGCTACGACGTGTTCTTGCTCCAGGCCCAAGGCCAGCGTCGCTGGCGCATTGGCCGCCAGAAGGATCTCAGCCTTCAGCCCGATATCCCATTGAAGGTATTGCAGCACTTCACCCCCGAAGACGAGTATGTGCTCGACCCTGGCGACATGCTGTACCTCCCCCCCCAGATGGCGCACGATGGCATCGCGATCGGCGAGTGCATGACTATTTCGATCGGCTTCAAATCGCCGAGTCAGGCTGATCTCGCTTGCGGCATGTTGGAGGCGGCAGCCGACCAGATCATGGCACGCAGCGGCAAGGCCGCCGGCCCCTATGCCGATCCCCCCCTACCGGGCCCGGGCTTCACGGGTCTTTATCGAGATCCGGACCAACCCGCCACCCAGAATCCAGCCAGCATGCCAGAGCCGCTGGTTGCGGCCGCACTGGCGGCCGTGGGCAAGATCGGTTTCGACGATGCCCTGGCTCAACGCTTTCTGGGCTGCTGGCTGACCGAACCACATGCCAGCGTGCAGTTCGATGGGGCCGATGAGGCCGAAGATCTCGATGTGCTGGACAGCTGGCCCGACAGCGGCGCCATAGCCTTGGATCGACGCACCCGCATGCTGTATCGCGGCCGATCGATATACATCAACGGCGAGCTGGCGCCAGCGCCCTCCAGTGCGGCGTTGCGCGAGTTGGCCGATCGACGCGTGCTGGCCCTGGATACGGCCACAGGACGAAACGCCAGCGCAGCCACTCGCGAGTGCTTGGCAGAGTGGATTGCAGCCGGCTGGGTGCACTACCTACCGACTTTTACGGCCAAAAAGTAACATCAGGAAAGGAACGACATACTTGAGCAAGAGCTGTTGCGTTTGGGATGCTCTCGCTCAACTTTCCATACTTATCTGGGACGCTCCTTGGGTTAGTCTTGAGCCGTAAACCAGGGGTTTCCCTTAAACAGGTTCCCCGGACTGAACCCAAGAGCAATACGTTTTCAATCCTAGAAGGAGCACAAGTATGTTGACCAAAACCCTGATCGCTGCATCGGTTATCGCCCTGGGCCTGTCGGCTTGCAACAAGGCTGAAGAGACCCCGCCGAACTCGACCCCCTCGCCCGCCGCCACCTCGCCGGCACCGGCGGGTGGTTCGAGCTCGACCACCACGCCGGCACCGGCCACGCCCGGTTCGACGACGGCTCCCAGCTCGAGCGGCACGACCACGCAGTAATCTGCGTCGCGTCGGCGGTTCGGCGCGCCCCGGACTGTTTCGACCAAAAGACCACGGATGCTATCCGTGGTTCAGGTTGTGAAGAAACCCCTGTTTTTAAGCAGGGGTTTCCTGTTTACAGGCAATGCTGATGCGCGCACTGTTCTTTCCACCTTCGGATCACGCGTTCGATCATGCCGTTCTACTGTGGGCAATACAATACGGCGTGATGCACGCTTGGCGCAGTCCGTAGCCTCGCACTATCGCGGTATAGCTGCAAAACGTAAAAACCAGTCGAGCCGTAAACCTCCCCACCAACTGAAACATGCGCTGTACGATGCTCTTATTGAAACCGAGCAGATGCGCGATCGTACGGTAGCCGAATGACGGCGACTTCACCGGCTCATAGCACACCGTGCGGCGGGGCACACCGATCCAGCGACACAGCCTGGCGATCGAGACAGCGATACCTTCATTTTGCAATCCCTGGCGGATCGTCTCGATCACCGCTCGTTCTCAGTAGGGAACTGCAAGACTCAGCGAACACTTGCGACTTAAATTTCCGGGAAATACTGATCAGCAAACCCTCACCACAACACTTCAAAACAATCAAAACCAATCATCTTTCAAATATGGTGTTATTTTAATTTTACTATTGATTAAACGCACAGGAATGTTTTGCGAAGGAATATAAAAAAGATCAGAAATCACCCCAGCCCCCAGGCCATTTTCGAAAGACATCGTTAGAATTTTATAACCAAAACCGATTTCCTGATGATCCTTTTTCTCTAAAATAATTTCATTAAATGCCCCACAATTTTCTTCATTCCTAGGATCCAAAAAAATGTAATTTTCATTTTTTTTGTATAAAAGCGTGCAATGCGTTCCATTATCACCGATAACCAGCATTGCATCGTTGTGACGCATATTCCCCAAACGACTTTCCGCCACTGATCGAGCGGAAGAGTTCAAATTAGCTATGGCGCTTGAACTTTCCTGACTGATTCCGGAAATTTTTTCATATCTATAACCATATATTTTTATTAACTCATCAACATCATTAAGCGCCAACCCCCTTTTGCTGTAAAACTCCATCATATCTTTGTTGGTTCTATGAGCTACAAACGAATCACGACCCGCCACTCTATAAGCTTCACGCGTAGCTGCATATTCCGTTCCCACTCCATAAGAAAGATTCCAAGTTAGCATAGCAATACATGTAGGGACGCAACTATTATTATGTGATTGATGCAAATAGGAGACTGGAATACGATTTCCAAGTATCTTATTTTTCCAGCCGAACATACCAGGCATGCCAAACATACTAATTCTCGCTTGAAATTAAATAAGTGGTTCACACGCCATAGATTGCGTTGAATTATCTGACGCAGCCTATAGGCGGCTGTGGAGGTGCATAAGTTTCCTCTGAAACGATGGTTAAAATTCATCCAGTGCCGTACTTAGGCGCGCAAACCGCGCCATACAGGCATTCTGCTGAAACTTATCTGACTAAATGTTTCTAACCAAACTTCGATGTGGTCATCCGTAGAGCTTTCGCTGAGCGAGCAAAGCCGCATTTGACGAAGCTCTTTTTTTATAGGGGATGACCAAGGCATCGGTCGCGGCCTGAACCACCTCGGCGCTAGTCACGATATGGATGGCCAGATAGATGACCCTAGCGCGTACGACAGCATGCTGATGAATTTGACCAACAGCGCATCGACGCATGTGCGACCGGGCACGCGGGTTCCAGCAGTCGGCACCGTCAGGCGGTGAACTTATGAGTCGTTGCTGAGCGTATGAATTCGGTGCGATCTTGGTCGCGTATTGGTCCAGAAAATCCCTGGATTTCGTGCACAGTCATGCCTCGCGCATACGTGGCGACGGTCTTATCATCCAAGCCGGAGAAGCGCCGCTTGGCGAACGCATAAGTTGTTCGGTCAACGCCAACTATACAGATCAGAACGACCGCACGATATCAGCCGCCGCGACTGCCGCGGCGGCCTCACAGGCCTCACATCTTGTCGCGCAACACGCCCAGCAGTCGGACAGCGGTGGCGCTACCGTCAGGTTGACCGGTCGCATCCAGCACCGACACGATGGTCTGTTCGCCCCGACCGGCAAGCTTCACACGGTACTGAGCCGCTTCGGCACGCTTGTCGCCGCCGAACATCCGGCTGAAGAAACCGGGTTGCTCGTTCTGAACGCCGGTGTCGGTATCGACATAGCGAACAAAGTATTCACCCGCGCTACGATCGCGATCGTCCACCGAGAAACCACCCGAATCCAGGGCAATGCCCACTCGACGCCATGCGCGGTCGAACGACTCACCGACGCGCAGAGTAGCGCCTTCGGCCGTGACCAATTGAACCGCTGGCTTCTGCGGTGTCTGCTCGGCTTTCGCCACGACGCTACGAGCGCGTTCGATGTCGGTACCCAAGAAAACCATCAAGCGGGCCAGCATGGCCGCGTTCAGACCAGGGTCTTCCGGCGCATGGGTCCATTCGACCTGGCCGTTGTCGCTGCCGAACCGCTTCTCCAGCATCTTGCGATGGCTGATGTAGATTTCAGTGCGGTTGCCCACGCGCTCGACGCGCGTGCGGAATTTCTCGCGTTGGCCGCTGTCGTAAGCGCTTTCGAGCAATACGCCCAAAGCCTGGCGCAGCCAGCTTTCGGGAATGTTGGCCCGGTTCTCGGCCCAATTGGTCTCGATCAAGCCGGCCTTGGGGCTGTTCTGCTCGAGCGAGAAACCCGTCTCGGTCCAGAAGTCGACCACGCGCGGGAACAACTCTTCGGGCGGACGGTCGATGACCAGCCAGCGCAGATCGCCATCGCGCTCGACCCGCATTTCATTGCTCTGGGGCAAGACATTTGATTGCTGTGCCGTGGCGTTCTGGCGGACAGTTTGAGTCTGGCCCTGATTCTGGAAGTCGGAAAACGTAGCCGTACCGGCCGTATTGGCGCGGTAGCGGGGATCGTTGGCCGCCTGAGTCAAGTCGGGGGGAATGCTCAAGGGATCGCGCCGGGGCGCGGTGCTCTTGTAGTCGATGGATTCTTCTCGACCCATGAACTGATTCACGCTGCTGCAACCGGCCAGCATCAGCATGGCCATCAATGCCGAAACGCCGGCATGACGAGTATTCATACGCATCCTCACAATATAGGGGAAAGCACGCAGGCGCTGTGAATTACAGCAGTCCCGCGTCGTCGAGCGCCGAACGCACCGTCTCGTGGTGCGCGACGCTCAAGTCCGTCAAGGGCAAGCGCATGCCCAGCGGGGTGTTGTGCAACTGGGCAAGTGCCCACTTGACGGGAATCGGATTGGCTTCGACAAAAAGTGCTCGATTTAGACGCGCCAGCCTGGCATTGAGTTCGCGAACCCGAGCGACATCGCCCGCGAAGGCGGCGGCACACAGATCGTGCATCAAGCGCGGCGCGACGTTGGCGGTGACCGAAATATTGCCACGCGCACCCAACAGAATCAGCGCGGCTGCGGTGGGATCGTCACCGCTATAGACTTCGAAATCGGGCCGTACGGCGGCCAACTCGCGCAGCAACAAACCACCACGGGCGATATCGCCCGTGGCTTCCTTGATGCCCATGATGTTGGGGATCGCGGCCAGGCGCAGCGTGGTCTCGATGGACAGATCGGCAACGGTGCGACCCGGTACGTTGTACAGCACGAACGGCAGATCGACCGCTTCGGCGATCGTCTTGAAATGACGGAACAAGCCCTCTTGCGTGGGACGGTTGTAATACGGCACAACCGTCAAGCCCGCTTGAGCACCGACTCGCAGCGCATGCTGCGACAGTTCGATCGCTTCATGCGTCGAGTTCGCGCCCACGCCAGCGATCACCGGAATACGGCCTGCGGCGTGTTCGACGGCGATGCCGATCAGCTCGGCATGCTCGTCCATCGTGACAGTGGGCGACTCGCCCGAGGTGCCGACAACCACCAGCGCATCGGTTTTTTCCGCGACGTGCCAATCGATCAACTTGCGGTAACCCGCCAGATCGAGCGAGCCATCGGGAAACATGGGCGTCACCATGGCAACCATGCTGCCTTGGAAAGTAACGCCTGCGGGTGGTACGGCAGAGGCCATGTGAGCACACTCCAGAAACGGCCGAGCCCGGGTCGGGCAGGGTCGGATATCGAACGACGGATTAAACCGGGCAGTTTACGCCAATCTGCCCAAGACGTATCGGACCAAGCTTAATCGAGCTAGACGAACCAGAAGACGATCCAGCGCCCCAGGGCCAGCAGCGGCGCGAGCAAGGTCCATAGCACGCCGGTGGCCAACAGCACCAACACAATGATCAAACCGTAAGGTTCAATCTTGGCGTATTGCCAAGCCAATCGATGCGGCAGCAGGCTGAATGCGATTCGTCCGCCATCCAGAGGCGGCAGTGGAAACAGATTGAGCGCCATCAGCACCAGATTCACCTGCACGCCCGCCAAGGCCATTTGCGCCCAGAACGACTCGGCATCGTAATTGGAGAATCGCAAGGACACGGCCCAGGCAATGGCCATGGCGAGGTTGGATGCAGGGCCGGCCAATGCCACCCAGGCCATGTCTCGTTTGGGCGAGCGCAAGCGGTTGAAATCGACTGGCACCGGCTTTGCCCAACCGAACAGCAAGGGCGGTGCCCCGGCCAGCTTGGACATCAGCAGAATCCCCAGCGGCACGAGAATCGTGCCGACCGGATCGATATGCTTGAGCGGGTTGAGCGTCACGCGCCCCAGTTGCCATGCCGTGGGATCGCCCAACATGCGTGCAACGTAGCCGTGCGCAGCCTCGTGCAAAGTGATCGCGAAGATGACGGGGAGCGCCATCACCGTAATGAGTTGAATGAGTTCGTTCATGTGCGGCGATTGTACGCTGGGAACAAGTCAGCTTATGGCGTGTGTCGGCATCTGGCCGAATGGGTTCTTTCTGGGCCGACGAACGGCGTCGACCCCAAGCTTCGTTAAGCCGATGCGAACCGACTTGGGCCGTTAGTCGTTAGTCTAGACCCAGGGAAGCAGGATCCCCCCCGCCCCGTCGGATCACCACAGGAGGGTCTTCGACCAGATCGATCACCGTGGTGGGTGTAGCAGGGCACGCACCGCTATCGAGCACCCCCATCAACACCCCTTTGAAGCGCTCGGCGATGTCTTGCGCATCATTGAGCGCATCGGTTTCGCCTTCCGGGATCAGGGTCGTGGATAACAAGGGAGCGCCGAATTGCTCGAGCAAGCCAAGGGTGACTGAATGCTGGGGAATTCGAATACCAATAGTACGCCGTGAGGGATGCGACACTCTACGGGGCACTTCTTTCGTGGCCTCCAGGATGAATGTCCACGGGCCAGGCGTGGCGGCTTTCAGCAACCGGTACTGCCGATTGTCGATTTTCGCGAACAGGGCGATTTCGGTCAGGTCGCGGCACAAGAGCGTCAGGTGGTGACGGTCGTCCAGACCGCGCACTCGCCTGAGCGCTGTCGCTGCATCGCGATCATCCAGCCTCGCGATGACGGCATAAGACGAGTCGGTGGGTACGGCCAGCAAACCACCTTGTTCGATCAGGCCAGCGGCCTGTTTGATCAATCGCGGCTGCGGGTTGTCGGGATGAAGGTCATAGACGATGGTCATGCGTCGATCCTAACACCGTAAGGCCGACCCTGCCTACCACCCGGCCGGCACATTAATTGGCCACGATGTTGCCCTGAATGGCCTCGACGATGTCGCAGCCGTGCGCGATGGCGATATGAACCGCATCCCGGGGACTGTCGGCGTGGTCGCCGTCGGCGAATGCCGGGGGCATGAAGGGTTCGCCGTGACGTTTAATCATATCGGCCGGTGCGACAGTAACCGATGCGACAAAGCGCGGTCCGTTTCCTTGATCGTCGAGCCGCTCGACCTGCGCCGTCAATAAATAACCTTTGTAAACCGTGTTGTTGCGATGCACTAAGAGCCTCCCTGATGGCCTTGACCGTGCGCGCCTGGCCCCATGGCCTACAGCGCGCGACGGCATCTGCGCGGAACAACCGCCGTGACTCTTCACGACATCCGACCCCACATCGTAGCGCTGTTGCCACGCGCCGATTCACTGAATTAACACCGAATTGACCCGATAGGTAACGTTTGGTATTCTCGTTCCACTTTACAGAACTCGAGTTCCGATTTTCGGAACAATTAAGATTTTGAGTATTCTCGTCAACGTCCAACGCGTGCTGCAACGCTACGCCGAAGGCGCGACCTGCTTGAGTTTCAGCCAGGTCGCGGCGCAACTGGCCTTACCGAAAAGCTCGGCTTCGCGGCTGCTGTCGCACATGCACGCCTACGGTTTGCTGGAACAGGACGCCACCACCCGCCGCTATCGGCTGGGCGCATTGGTGGTGCAGGCGGTTCGCGCCAGCGTTCCGGCCACCCCCTTGGACGATGCGTGCCGGACGGTATTGACCAAGCTCTCCAGTGCATCGGGCTACACCGCCTATCTGTCGACCCTGGTGAATCAGGAAACGGTGGTGCTGCAACGCTTGAATGGCTCGCATCCGATGCAGGTGCTGGCGCCGCCCGGTGCGCGTCGGATGGCATCCGGTACGGCCATGGGCCGCGCCATGCTGTCGCGCTTGCCCCAAAGCGCGTTCGATCGTCACTACGGTGCGGTCGGATCGGCCCCGATACCCTATGAAGGCCCCGGCACGCCGCGCACCCGCGACGACTTGGCCGCACGCGTCGAGCAAGCGCGACGCGCACGCTGCGCGGTCGCCATCGACGAAGCCATGCCGGGTATCGGTGCAGTGGCCGCAGCGGTACGCGATCCCCTTTCCGACGAAGTGCGCGGCCTGTGCGTGTCCTTCGTGTCGGGCCAGCACTCGGTCGAGGACATCGAGCGATTGCGTCAATTGCTGGTCGATGAAGTGGGGGCACTGGGCCGACGCATCGGCGACACGTATTGGCAGATCCCGCCAACCGATAACGATCATTCCGCATCAGTTTCACAGCCTGTCTTCACATCATGAACCTTCTTCTTCTGAGCAACTCCAGCAGCGAAGCCGGATATCTCGTCCACGCCAAGCCTGCCATTGCCGAACTGTGCGCGGGCTTGCCAGCCGGTGCGACCGCAGCGTTCCTGCCCTATGCCGGCATCACACGCGATTGGGACACCTACACGGCGATGGTGACCGACGCCCTGGCAGATCTGCCCATCGCCATCGAAGGCGTACACCGTAGCGACGACCCGGTCGCACTGATCCAGACGTCGCGCCTGATCATCGTGGGCGGTGGCAACACCTTCAATCTGTTGCGCGAGACGCGCAACGCGGGCCTTCTGCCCATCATTACCCAGCGGGTGCGCGCGGGCGAAGCGGCCTATCTGGGCTGGAGCGCAGGCTCGAACCTGGCATGCCCCACCATCCGCACCACCAACGACATGCCGATAGCCGATCCTGGCGGTCTCGACGCCCTGTCGCTCGTACCTTTTCAGATCAACGCCCACTTCACCGACGCCCACCCGCCCGGCCACCGAGGCGAGACGCGCCGCCAGCGGCTGGCGGAATTCTGCACGCTGAATCCGACCGTGCCGGTGCTGTGCCTGCCCGAAGGCAGCGGCTTGCGTGTCGAGGGCCGCTGCCATGCGCTGACCGGCCCGCACGATGCGCTGTGGATGCATGGCACCACGAATCCTAGCAACCTGCCACCTGGCTCTCTGGATCTGCCCCTATGAAACAAGTGATCGACACCATAGAACTGCTTTCGTCGGCGAGCGTCGATGGCCAGACTGTGGCTCAGGCATTGCGCGCCGCCGGTGACTGCACGGTCGAGGTGACCACCCTGGCCCGCGACGGCCTGTCCACCGATTTCCTGAGCATCGACATTCCTGGCAGCGACCCCGACGCCCCGCAAATGGGCATCGTCGGCCGCTTGGGCGGCATTGGCGCTCGCCCAACCGTGACGGGCTTGGTATCGGACAGCGATGGTGCAGTCGTGGCCATCGCGGCGGCCTTCAAGCTGATGGCCATGGCCCGCGCGGGCGACGTATTGCGCGGCACCGTGCGTATTCGCACGCACATTTGCCCGCGCGCCGGCACCCGCCCCCATCATCCCGTGCCCATGATGCGCTCGCCGTTTCCGATGCGCGAGATGATGTCCTACGAAGTCGATCCCAAGATGCAGGCGATTCTGTCGGTGGACACCACGCGCGGCAATCGATTGGTGAATCATCGCGGCGTGGCGCTGACGCCGGTCGCCAAACAAGGCTATCTGTTGCGCATTCCCGATGTGATGCTGGACATCATGAGCTGGACCAGCGGCGAATTGCCGGTCACGCTGCCATTGACCACGCAAGACATCACGCCTTACGAAAATGGCCTGCACCACGTCAATTCGCTGATGCAGCCCACCATCGTGACCGACGCCCCCGTCGTGGGTGTCGCCCTCACCGCGCAAAGCGCCGTGCCGGGATGCGCCACGGGCGTCACGAATGCAGTCGATGCCGATCTGGCGATGCGCTTCTGCATCGAAGCCGCGAAGATGTTCGGCGACGGCACGCTGCGCTTCGTGGACGAAGCCGAATGGCAGGCCTTGCAAAGCCGTTATGGTTCGCTGGCCCACCTGCAAACGGTCGGTCGGGAGCCGTCGGCATGAAGCCGTCCGTCCGTCTGGCGTTTTTCACCATCGGCGAATCGCCCCGCGTGGACGTGATGCCGGACATGCGACGCATCTTGGGCGAGCATGTCCAGATCGACGAGTTCGGCGCACTCGATGGCCTGACACCCGAGGCGCGCGCAGCCCTGGCGCCGCGCGCGGGTGCTTATCGTTTTGCCACCCGGCTGGCCGACGGTAGCGCCATTGAGTTGGACCGCGACCTGACCGAAGTCCGTTTGGCCGAGGTCATGCGCAAGGCCGATGGCGCGGGCTACGACGCGCTTGTGCCGCTATGCACCGGCACCGCCCTGCCCCCCATGAACACCTTGATGATCGAGCCTCAGCAAGTGGTCGATCACGCCCTGGTGGGACTGACCCGCCATTGCCGCAAGCTGGGCATCGTGGTTCCCCTGGCCGCTCAGGTCGAGCACTTTCATTTGCTTGCCCCCTTGCCGTGCGATACCGCGCTGGTGCATGCCTCGCCCTACGACGATGCCGACACGGCACGTCGGCGACTGGTTGAAGCCGGGCAGCAGCTGCGCGATTGCGATCTGATCGTCATGCATTGCATGGGCTACCAGGGCTGGATGCGCGACGTGCTCTCGCAGGCAGCCGGTGCGCCCACCTTGCTGGCCAATCGCCTGGTTGCAGCCTGCTTGTCCCAAATGTTCGAACCGGCCAACGAGCCGGGCTGAATTCATAACGATTCCACCCTTTATCCGGAAGAGACATCCTCCCTTTCACCTGTTTCGAGATGACCGCCATGACTTCGTCTTTGTTTACCCGCGCTGCCGGCGCATTGATCGCCGCTGCCGCATTCACCGCCCCTGCTCAGGCTGCCGATGCCTGGAAGCCCAACAAACCCGTGCGCCTGCTGGTCGGTTTCGCACCGGGCGGCTCGGCCGATACGCTGGCACGCCTGCTGGCCGACCCGCTGGGCAAGCGTCTGGGCACCCAGGTCATCGTCGAGAACCTGGCTGGCGCAGGCGGCAACATCATGGCCTATCGTCTGACCCAGGCACAGCCCGACGGCTACACCATCGCCATCGCTGCCGCAGGTTCGCTGGCCATCACGTTCGCCATCAACCCCAGCACCAACTACAAGCCGACCGACTTCACGCCGATCACGATGGCCGCTACCCAACCTAACGTCGTCATCGTCAACAACGACGTTCGCGCCACCAACATCGCCGAATTGACGGATTACATCAAAGCGACCCCGGCAGCCACTTACGGCACCGCCGGCGTCGGCATCTCGAATCACCTGATCGCCGAAACCATGCTGCATCGCATGGGCGTGAAGATGGAGCATGCCGCTTATCGTGGCGCGGCACCGGTCATCACCGATCTGCTGGGCGGCCACATCGCCATGACGGTGGACAACATTTCGACCGCCGCCCCCTTGGTCAAAGAAAACAAAGTCCGCGCGATCGGCGTGACCTCGATGACCCGCGCACCGCAACTGCCCGACGTACCGACCCTGAACGAACTGGGCCTCAAAGGCTTCGACATGCCAACGTGGCAAGGTATTTTTGGCCCGGCCAAATTGCCCAAGGACGTGGTCGATGCGTATTACGCCGCCATGCAAGACGTGCTGAAGGATTCCAGCACCATCGAGAAGATGGCCACCTTGGGCTCGCAGCCGGTGACGGGTGTCACGCCTGCCGAGTTCGACAGCTTTTTGGCCAACGATCGCAAGCAGTGGGCCGATACGGCGAAGGCCGCGAACATCTCGCTGCAATAACGCGAGTGGCACCAGTCGTCACCTCGAGGGCTGGCGACTGAGCTGCGGGCCAATAATCGGCCGATCTGTCTGGGTAGCCCCCTGGCAGATCGGCCGATTGTCATTGGATCGCGCG
>Ga0228625_1000213_pt1 | contig 31491 bp, 51 predicted proteins | sample 30DmetaG_FD_190482 | JGI IMG/M metagenome (GOLD analysis project Ga0228625, IMG submission 190482) | Seawater microbial communities from Monterey Bay, California, United States - 30D | ecosystem: Environmental > Aquatic > Marine > Coastal | place: USA: California | collected 2016-10-05
AATGTTACCATTTACAGGTCTAATAGATGGTTTAATGTTTGGAATATATAGAGGTTTAGGAAGTCGAGAATCATTCGACCGTAAATATAATAGTCAATCAATACAAAGAGAGATTTTAGAAGCTTTAAAAAATAAATAGTTATGAGTGCATCAAGCGAAAACTGGCTACATTTCAGAATGGAAGAGGAGCATTATAAAGAACTAGACGAGCAAACACGTGAACGAATGGACATAGTTAAAGTAGAAGTAAAAGAATTTGACTATTCAACAGATGAGCTATGGCAGTCATTAAAAAGTGAAAGTGTAAAGTCTTACAAAAAGCTAAAAGAAAGAGAATATAATTTAAGGTTTAATAAATAAAAAGTAAAATTATGAGCGCAATTATTAATGCAAGCATCGATTTATCTAAAGTAGATAAGTCTAAGATTTATGAGAAAGATGGGAAAAAATACTTATCGCTTTCAATCAGTTTAAACGATGAAACACGTTACGGTAACAATGTTAGTATAGCAATTAGCCAAAGTAAAGAAGAACGAGAAGCTAAAGCCTTAAAAACGTATTTAGGTAATGGTAAGGTTGTATGGAATAACGGCGAGATTAAAAATGCTGAAAAGGAAGAAACTGCTCCAAGTAACGAACCTGAAACTGATTTGCCTTTCTAATGATAAGTAAAGAAGTAGAAGAAAAAAACAAAGTACTCCAGCAGAAATTACTGGAGTACTTTAATTTCCGAAATGATTTAATCAAGGAAATAGGAGAGGCTAGTTACTATCGACTAAAAAATGGTCAAAACATAGGATTAGCAAAGATAAATAAAGTAGAAAAATTTTTAAACAAAACAAAATGAAAGATGAATTAGTAACACCAATTAGCAAATCTTATTTAAGAAGAAATGACTTCGATGAAGTTTTTGATAATGAATTTCAGAAAAAAGAACTTGTTGTAAGATATACAGGAGAAATTATAAGCGTTTTTGTAGGTCGTGATATAATGTACAGAACCTACTTTAGAGTGAAATTTGAGCATGAACTAGAACAACTTTTAAAATTTTTAGAAATATAATTTGAATATAACTCGTTAAATACTAGCGAGTTATTTTTTTGTCTTAAAATTATTATAAAAAAATAGTTGCATAATAGAATTTAGTTTGTATATTTGTCCTAACAAACAAAAACAAATATTATGAAAAAAGAATTAGAAAAGTACCTTGCACACCAAAAAGCAAGGTTAAAACAACTTCAGGAACTAGAAAACTTATCAAGCCATGAAATGGTATTAGAGAATGAAATAAAGTTGAGTATTTTAAATTTAGAATTTATATTAAAATTTGATTAAGATGAAGAAAGAAAACATATACATAGGAGGTAACATTGGTAAGATTATTAAGTTTTGGAAGTCTAAGACTTCAAACGAAACTAAAGGAGGTCATTTTAATTTAGACTTGTATTTACAATATTTAGAAGCAATAAAGTAATGGCACAATTTGATAAGTTCTTAGCGTATAAAATAAAGCACTGTATTGAGAAAGGTGTCGAAGTAGACGAAAGCCTTTTAAAGTCGCTAAAAAATGAATTTAACGTAATTAAGACCCGTAAAGCAATTAACGAATCTAAAGAAATTGAAAAACAGATTATAAGTTGGAGGAAAAAAAGAGCAATAAACAGTCAACAAGCAGTAATAGGTTCTAAAGATGAAAGTTATTTTAGTGAAAGTGAAATGTTAATTGGTTATATTGCACCAGGTTATGAAGATTTAAGTGCAGAAGAAAAAAAAATATATGATGAAAAATAAAGAAATTGAAAAGGCAATAAGGTTGCAAAAGTACGAAGCGAACAAAGAAATGTTTGATAAAAGCGCAGTAATCACTTTGGGAATGTTACAAGCAGTTATTGAAGATTATGAAAATGCAAATGAAGTGTTCCCTGAGTAGTTCCCTAATAACTTAAAATATGCTATCAATGACTTCTTAGATGGCTTTTATAAAACTAAAGGCATAAGCAAAGAAGTAGCAGAAGAGCATCACGCAATAGCACAATTATTTACGAATTTTAAAGAGGAGATATGAATAGAAGATTCAAAAGAACCACAGAACAAGCTAGAAGTTTTGTTTTAAATAAACACAACATTAAAGCAATTAGAGTAGATTACATCAAAGCATTTAGCGAATACTTTAAAAATAATGAGTACGATTAATTGTAATTAGAAAATAAATAGAGATTAAGCATTCAGAAATGAGTGCTTTTTTTTATTTAAAGGGTTACAGGTTACAGGGGGTGACAGTAGTTTTTTAAAAAAAATAAAATAAAAAATAAAAAAAAACAAAATAGGTGCGAAGGTTACAGGTGACACTTGCCGAAAGTCAATAGTAATAAAGGATACAGAAGATTTAGGGGGGTTACAGTAGGGTTACACTAGGTTACACTAGGTTACACTAAAAAAAATAAATATTTAATTATTAGTTGTTAGTTTAAATAAAATGATTATATTTGTGAACGGAACGGTCAAATCCATATAAAGAAATTATTAGAAATCCTTATTTAGAACTGTGTTTGACCGTGCAGATTTTAGATAAGGATTTCGCAGTTTAAAACGGTTAATTAAATATGATTGAAGAACAAAAAGCATTAAGGTTTTTAGATTTCTTTTCGGTAATTACGATAGGAGATAATAAACAACCAAACTATCCATGGAAAGAACAACAAACTACAAAACTATCTAGTGAGGATTTTACCAAGAGGTTAAAAGATACTAAGACTAAAGGGGTAGGTATAGTTACTGGATTTGATTCTTTAGAGGTTATTGATGTAGATACTAAAGTATTTAGTACACAACAAGAAAAAGATGATTTCTGGAGTGAGTATTACCAAACATTAAAAGATAATATCTTAGATTTTGAGGATAAGTTTTCAGTTTATCAAACTAAATCGGGTGGGTTTCACATCCTTTATAAATCAAAAAGGATAAAAGGAAATACTAAGATAGCATCTTTAAAAGGACACAAAGAAGCTGTTATTGAATCTAGGGGGAATGGTGGATATGTTTTTGTATATCCTGATAAAAAGTACTCTAAAAGGTCTTATTTTGAAATAGATTTTGTTTCAGATAAAGACCACGAAATTCTATGGCAAATATCTAAGTCTTATAATTTTGAAAAGGAAGTAATACAACAACCAAAAAAAGACAAAAAAGTTTATGAAGAAAGCGACTTAACCCCGTGGGATGATTTTAATAATAAAACGAGTATCTGGGATGTTATTTGTGATGAGTTTACTATACCTACAAGGGGTGTTAAATCAAAACATACACTTGTTAAAAGACATAATTCCACAAACCCACATAGTGGTTATATCTTTAATGATTCTAATTGTTTATATTTATTTTCAACAGGGACAATATACCCAAATGAAAAGTTGATAAGTCCTTTCACTGCTTATGCTTATAAGTATCACAACGGAGACTTTAAAGAGGCAACTAAGGATTTATATGAACAAGGTTTTGGTAGTAGGTTAAAAGCAAAGATTGAAGAGATAAAACCAGATATTAAAGAGAAAATAACAATAAAAAATATTGATTTTCCTTTAGATATATTTCCGAATGATATTCAATATTATATTAAAGAATGCAATGAAAAATTAGATTCGAATATTGACTTCATGGGGGTATCTTTATTGTGGTTAATATCTACTAGTATCGGTAATTCGTTTGATGTTGAAGTTAAAAGAGGTTGGAAGGAAAACGGAGTTGTTTGGATAGCTGTTGTAGGTAAAGCTGGACTAGGGAAAACCCCATCCATTAATAATATTATCAATCCTTTAATGAAAGTTAATTCAAATGAAATAAAGAAGTTCATACAAGAGAGTGAAAAATACGAGTATTATCAATCATTATCTAAGAAAGATAAAGAAGAATATCCTGAAACATTTAAACCTAGAAAAACTCAATTTATAGCAAATGACATAACTTTAGAGGCTTTAGTTGAATTGCATCAAGAGAGTGATAATGCTGTTGGGGTTTTTAAAGATGAGTTAGCTGGGTGGTTAAAGGACATGAATAAATATCGTGCCGGTTCTGACCTTGAATTTTGGTTAAGTTGTTGGAGTGGTAAAGCTGTTTCAATGAATAGGAAAACTGCAAAATCTTCATTTGTTGAAAAGCCTTTTATTTCTGTTTTGGGTGGTATTCAGCCAAGTATTTTTAATTCATTCCAAACAGAAGAAAACAAAGATAACGGATTTATGGATAGAATGCTTTTATCTTTTCCAGATTCTAAAGTTGAAGAATACAACGAAAATGAGTTAGACTATGACTTAATTAAATGGTATAGTGAAAGTATGATTAAGATGTTTGAAACTGTTAAACAACATACTAAAAGAACAGATGATGGAGATATAGAGCCAATTACCTTAAAGTTTTCAAATGAAGCGAAAATTGAATGGAAAAGGATTTTTAATAAAATTACTAATCATCAAAATAATGATGATGAAAATGAATATTTAAAATCAATGTACCCTAAACAAAAATCTTATATCCCTAGATTTGCTTTATTAATTCATTTTTTCGATAGCTTTTTTGATAATAATATTTATCTAAATGAAATAACAAGCGAAAGTATTTTAAAGGCTGAAAAATTATCAAACTACTTTATAAATGTAGCTAAAAAAATAAAGATTGAAAGTACAGAGGTTTTAGAATTAAAAACACAATTAAATAACAATAAGTCGAAAACAACTAGAGAAAAAATAATTGATTTTTATAAAAAAGATAATGATTTTAACCGTTCAAAAGTTGCTGAATTATTAGGAGTTTCAAGAAAAACAGTACAGAAATATATTAAAGAAATAGAGATATGAAAGAAGAAATATTAAAAAAAATAGAGCAATATTATATTGCTGAAGAGTTTGTTGATTTTTGCGTTTTTGCAGATGATACATTTACTTATGTAAATGAGGAGTTAAATATAACAATTTCATTTATTTGTGGGCGTGGTCATATACTTTTCAGAGATATGAAGGTGAAAGAAGTTGTAAACTTAGTAAGATATTTTAGCTATTTTTCAATAGATATAAATGATGAAAATATAGTTGAGTATAATATAAATGAAAATTCAAATTAATTAAAAATAGTATTATGAGATTAAATAAATTTATAGAATTATTAGAGGATTGTTTATTATGCGAAAACAATAGTAAATCAATAAAAAAAATATGCTTATTGATAGACAAGAAACAGAAACTAAGTTTTAGTAAAGATGAGTTAATAAGTAAGATAAGTTATTATTCTGAAAATTTCAGCTTATTTGTTTCGGACTCTTATGATGCAATAACTTTTAAGTCAATTAGTCAAAATCATTACATAAGAATAGAAGAGATTTTAAACCACATCAGAGAAGAGTTATGTTTGAATTAAGAGATTACCAAACAAAAAACGCTTTAGAATGTTTTGATATTTTAAAGAAAAATAATATAGTTTATTTACAACATTCAGTTAGAACTGGAAAAACTTTAACCGCTTTAGAAATAGCTAAATTGACTAAATTAAAAAGAGTTTTATTTTTAACAAAGAAGAAAGCTGTATCATCTATACAAGAAGATTATGATAAGTTTAATTATAATGATAAATTTAACCTTACCGTAACAAATTACGAGAGTTTACACAAAATAACAGATGATTTTGATTTAATTATACTAGATGAAAACCATGTTAATAGTGCTTTCCCTACTCCATCTAAAAGAACTAAAAATATTAAGTTAAGATTTTCATATAAACCTATGATAATGCTATCAGGTACTCCAGCAAGTGAAAGTAGTTCTCAATGGTATCATCAATTTTGGATGTCTTACTACTCTCCTTTTAAAGAATGGGGTAATTTTTACAAATGGTCTAAGATTTTTGTTAATGTAGAAAAAAAGCACCTAGGTTATGGAGTAGTAAATGATTATTCTAAGGGTAAAGACGAATTAATTAACAAGTACATTAATAGCTATGTCCATAAATTCACCCAAAAAGAAGCTGGATTTGAAAGTAAAGTAAATGAAAATGTATTATATTGTGAAATGCATCCTCAGACTGCAATGATAACAACTAAATTAAAAAAAGATTTAGTATTTGAGGGTAAAAATCAAACTATCCTAGCAGATACTGCGGTTAAGTTACAATCTAAATTACATCAATTATTTAGTGGAACTATTAAATTTGAAGATGGAACTTCTATGGTTACTGACTATTCAAAAGCTGTATTTATTAAAGAACATTTTAAGGGGCAAAAGATAGCTATATTCTACTATTTCAAAGAAGAGTACAACATGATTAAAGAAATATTTAAAGATGAGATTACAAACGATTTAAACGAGTTTAACGATACTAATAAATCTATTGCATTACAACAATATTCTGGAGCAGAGGGTATTAATTTAAGCAAGGCTAAAAACTTAATTTATCTTAACTTTGGATTTAGTGGTTCTAAATTTATTCAATCATTGGATAGGTTAACAACTAAGGACAGAAAAGAAAATAATGTTTATTTTCTCTTTGGATATGGAGGTATTGAAAAGCAAGTTTATAAATCAGTTAGTCAAAAGAAAACATACACAGTTAACCAATTCAAAAAAGATAATGGCATCTAAGATACAGCAGAAAACAATTAAAGAATACGAAAGTCAAGACTACTATGTAATTAACCTTACAAGGACAAACAAACAAGGGATTGCAGATTTATTATGTTTAAAAAAAGGTTACCCCCCTTTATTTATTGAATGCAAGGAAAAAACTGACACTTTCAAACCTTTACAGGAGTATAGAAGCAGAGAGGTATTGAAGTATGGAGCAGAATTTTTACTAATTGAAGATAAATAGTAAAAAAATACTTGCAGAATCGAAATAAGTTACTTACATTTGTCAAAAAAATATTATTATGACTTTAGAATTATACACAGAATTAAGAAACGAGATTGAAGTAAGATTAGACAAAGCTGATGATTTAGTAAAATCTTTTCCAGTTGGTTCAATGGGATTAGTAAAAATGACGGATGAATTTAGAGTTTCAAAAAGAAAGTTTGATTTAGTTTTTAATGAATTAAGAGTTTTAAATAAAAACACTTCAAACAAAATAAAAAGAGAATACGCAATGAATAAAAGATTTAATAAATAATGGATATAAAGCAATTAAAAAAATATTATGAAAGCAGATTTTATTTACAGAAAGATATTTAACAAAAATTTTCAAGGGCAAATCTTAACTTTTGAACCTATTGATATTGAGAGAATAAAAGTAATTGATAATCTTACAAATGAAAGTGTTATTTTATTTTACTATGAAGCTACTATACAAGATGAAGAGGGTAACTATTTATTTGATGCATTTGAACTAAACAAGTTTGAAAGTTTTAAAGACATGAATGTTTGCCAAGAATGTTACGGTGATGGCTTTGTAGATGTAGGTCAAGGCGATGAATTTAAAGCTATTGAATGTGAATGTGAAATACCTTTTGAATTATGATTGAAGCAATAAAGATTTTAATAATTAGTTTAATTTATAAAAAATTATGAAAGTAAAACAAAAATCATTAGTAGGTAGGTATCTTATAGGCGTTTAGCCTATGGACATTATACGCATTGTTAGGCACTTTTTAAATTTTAAACGAATGGAAAATATAAAATTAATACACGGAGATAGCTTGCCAGCGTTAAAAGGCTATGCGGATAATCATTTTGATGTGGCTATTGTAGACCCTCCTTATGGTTTAGGTTTTGATGGTTATACAACCAACACGAAGGGAAATACTAAATGGAAAAATAAAAAGGCAAAAGTGTACAGTAAAAAAAATTGGGATAGTGGAACGCCTACTAATGAATATTTTAAAGAGGTAAAACGAGTTAGTAAAAATCAAATCATTTTTGGTGCAAATCATTTTATAGACTCTATTGAAGGCAATAAAAACACACCTTGTTGGATTTTGTGGGATAAAAAAAATGACGGTAAAAATCAAGCTGATTGTGAAATGGCTTGGACTTCTTTTGATACAGCGGTTAGAATGTTTCGTTTTTTGTGGGATGGGATGAGACAAGAAAGTATAAAAAACAAAGAAATAAGAATACACCCTACGCAGAAACCTGTAGCCTTATATAAATGGATTTTAGAAAATTACACAGAAGAAAATGATTTGATTTTAGATACCCACTTGGGAAGTGGAAGTATAGCCATAGCAGTACACTATATGAAACGAAAACTAATAGGATATGAAATTGACAAAGAGTATTACGATGCAGCTTGTAAGCGGTTTAAAGAACAAACGATGCAGCAAGCACTATGGTAGTATTTTTAATTGTGCCTAACAAGTGTATAAAGAACACACATATAATTAATATAAAATAACAGAAATGAAAAAACAACTAGAACAATTAAAAGAATTTAACCAAGCATTTAAAATTGAAGATGCTGATAAGCCTAGATTGATTAATAAAGAAGAATATGTTTTGCGCATGAGGTTAATGGATGAAGAAAACAATGAATATCTTGAAGCGTGTGAGCAAAAAGATTTAGTTGAAGTAGCAGATGCATTAGCTGACCAACTATATATACTTTGTGGAACAATTCTTAAACATGGTATGGGTAACATTATAGAGGACTTATTTAACGAAGTCCACAGGTCTAACATGAGTAAACTGGATGAGAACGGGAATAGAATAGTTAGGGAAGATGGTAAGATTTTAAAGAGTAGTCTTTATACACCACCAAATTTAAACACTATTATAGAAGCTAATAAATAAAAAATAACTATATTTAAAACATGAAACAGAAAGTCGTTAAATTTATTTTAAATCATGAAACTCAATTCATGAGGAAAGGTTACAACTACTTAGTTGAAAAGGAAGATGAAAAGTTTTATTTTATTAATTTTGGGGGTACATTAATCAAGTATCCCCGTTTTTATTTTATGGTAGTAAGTGAATAGTATTGAAGAAATATCAAAGAATCATAATGAGTTTATTCAAGTTGTTAAGACTTTTGGTGGGAACATTGACCCACACGACATTGTACAAGAAATGTATCTAAGGATAGACTATCACTTAAAGAAGCATCCAAACAAAGAGATAAACTTCTTTTACTGCTGGACTACTCTAAGGCATATTTTTTTCGATATGTATAAAAAAGATACTAAATACTGTGACATGGATATTCAAGACTTTCATAACATAGAAGCTACTAATGATGACATCCAAGAAGAGGAAGCGTACAACTTGATTGAACAAAAAGCGAAAAATATAGTAAACAACTTACACTACTTTGATTCAAAACTGTTTGAAATTTACTCTAAAGAAAAAACAAGTATCAGAAAATTAGCCGACGAAACAAACATCGGTAGAAGAACTATTTTTGATAGTCTTAAAAAAACAAAAGAATTGATAAAGGAAGAGTTGAAAGAAGATTACGAAGATTACAAGAATGAAGATTACGAGCTACTAAAGAAATACGAGATACAAAAAGAACAATTAACATTAGATTTATGAAAAGAATACTTGAAATATTAGAGAATGAATTTGAAAGAAGAAGTAGCAGCTTTAAAGAAATGTACGAAGAACTTAATAAGACCATAGAAGAAAACGAAAAACTTAAAAAAGAGAATTCAATTTTAAGAAATGATTTAATGGAATTTAGTAAAGAGTATGGATATGGAAAGTAAACCAAAACAAACAAGAAAGCGTAAACCAAAAGCTAAAGGTTTAGGAGATAGTGTAGAAAATGTGTTAAAGGCAACAGGAATTGATAAGGTTGTTAAATTTATAGCTGGAGAGGATTGTGGTTGCGATGAACGTAAAGAGAAACTAAACAAATTATTTAGATACAAGAAGCCTAAATGCTTAAATGAAGATGAGTACCTATGGCTTAAAGATAGTTTACTAGAAGCGACTAAAAAGGTGTCAGCATCCAAAAGAATGCAAGAGATACACGCAAGAGTATTCACAAACAAGCCAGTTGAATACACTTCTTGTAGTTCATGCTTACTAGACATTTATAATGACCTTAAAAAATTAGTAAATAATTATGAAAGTAACTGAGATAGTAGAGTACTACCAAGCTAAAATTTATTTAGATGCTAACTGTAAGATGTATTACAAGTCTTTTTTGGAGTTCTACAATAATTAAATATTAATTTCTATTAATTATGACAGATAAAAGAAAACTAAACGGAGGACACTCCACTAAAGCAAAAGGAGCTGACAAAAGAAAGAATGAGTATAAAGAGTTGTTAGACTTAGCAGCCACTCCTGAAGAGGTTGTGGAGGTTATTAAAACTTTAAAGACTAAAGCAATAGAGAAGCAAGATGTTAACGCTATTAAGCTATTCTTAGAGTATTATTTAGGTAAACCAAAAGAAACTATTGAAACAACACATAACATTAACGACTTTAACATAAAAGATATTGTTAGACTTAAATAAAAAGTACACACCTTTATTTGATTCTGATTCTCGTTACTATGTTATAACAGGTGGAAGAGGTTCAGGAAAGTCTTTTAGTGTCACAATGTTTTTATTGATGCTTACCTATGAAACAGAACACGTTATTTTGTTTACTAGGTATACGTTAACATCTGCTCATATTTCAATTATTCCTGAGTTTTTAGAAAAGATTGAAGCTATTGAAAGGCATGAGGATTTTCACATAACTAAAGATGAAATAATCAATACTAAAACTGGGAGTAAGATATTATTTAAAGGTATCAAAACCTCTTCAGGAACACAAACTGCATCTTTAAAATCTTTGAGTGGTGTTACTACCTGGGTACTAGATGAAGCAGAGGAATTAGTAGACGAAGATGTGTTTGATAAAATTGATTTGTCTATACGTTCACAACAACAACAGAATAGAGTTATACTAATTTTAAATCCAGCTACAAAAGAACATTTTATTTATAAGAAATTCTTTGAGGCTAAAGGAGTGGAGGCTGGCGTAAGTACTACTAAAGAAGATACTACTTACATTCATACGACATACTTAGATAACTTAGATAATTTATCTGAATCATTTATTAAGCAGGTTGAAGACACTAAGAAGAGAAGACCTGAAAAGTATAACCATGCAATTATGGGAGGTTGGTTAAACAAAGCAGAGGGTGTTATATTTACTAACTGGAAAGTAGGAAAGTTTATTGATAGTGAAGATACTATTTTTGGACAAGATTTTGGATTTAGTAAAGACCCTACTACATTAGTTGAAACCTACATTGATAAAGATAGGAGAGTTATTTACGCAAAACTCCACATTTACAAGCCTGAATTAACCACGTCACAAATAGCTCAACTTAACAAAAGGTATGCAAAAGATAGATTAATAATAGCAGATAATGCAGAGCCTAGATTAATATCAGAAGTTAAGGCTAAAGGGTTGAACATTGTCCCTTGTGTAAAGTATAAAATCATTGAGGGTATAGAATTAATAAGAGATTACGATTTGATAATAGATGAGGATAGTACCGATTTGATTAAAGAGTTAAATAACTACTCATGGTTAGAAAAGAAAAGCGAAACACCTATTAGTAAATTTGATCACGCTTTGGATGCTTTACGTTATGCAGTAACCTATCAATTGTCAAATCCAAATAAAGGTAAGTATAACATTTTGTAAGAAAATAGTTAATATATATATGAAAGTAAAATTGAATATACCAACAGAGTTAAGCGAAATTAAGTTAAAAGATTACATACGCTTTATGAATGTTGTAAAAGGCTCTAATGATGCCGAGTTCATTAATCAAAAAATGGTAGAATGTTTTTGCAATATAGATCTAAAAGATGTTGCGAAAATTTCTTTGAAAGATTTGGACGACCTGGAACTACATTTTAATAAGTTATTTGAACGCAAAGAGCCTTTCAAAAATAGGTTTACTTTAGGTGGTGTTGATTTTGGATTCATTCCTAATTTAGATAAGATTACAAACGCCGAATACATGGACATAGACAGCCATATAAGTGATGTAAGCAACTATAATGTGTTAATGGGTATAATGTATCGACCCATAACAGAAAAGTACAAGGACAAGTATAAAATAGAACCATACGAAGCCAAGGAGGAATATTTTGAGATGATGAATAATTTAACTTTAGACATAGTGCTACCAGCATTGGTTTTTTTTTATCATTTAGGGAGCGAACTATTAAAAGTTTTTCCACATTTTTTGGAGGAGGAAATGAACAAAATGAGTATTCAGAAGAGTACCAATTCGGAAGAAAGTGGGGATGGTATCAATGCTTATATACACTCGCTAAAGGAGACGTTACCAAGTTTGATGAGGTTGGTCAACAGGAACTTTTTAAGTCATTAACATTGTTAACATTTGAAAGCGAAAAAACTAAAATAGAAATAAACCAAGCTAAAAAAAGAAATAAATGATAAGATACTACGACATAACAACCAAACTAAAAGAAGCTTTGCTAGACGAACCATTTTGCAATACAGTTACAAAAGGTACTATTGATAGAGTAATGAACGCTAAGCAAGATATGTACCCTTTAAGCCATTTAATGATAAACTCATGTACTCCGAACGGAAGCAGTTTAACTTACAATGTTTCTATTCTTGCTATGGATATAGTGGATATTTCAAAAGAAGATACGACTGATTTGTTTATAGGTAATGATAATGAGGATGACGTGCTAAATGATATGCAAAGTTTACTTCTTAGAGTAGTAGCAAGGTTGCAAAGAGGAGATTTGTTTACGGATTTATACCAGCTTACTTCGTCTAGTTTAGAACCTTTTATGGATAGGTTCGAGGATGCGGTTGCTGGATGGACTTTGACTATGGACATTGAAGTGCCAAATGGAATGTCTATATGTTAGAAAGAAAAGAGGTTCAAAAGGAGTTGGACAGGTTTAAAAAATATGTTGTTCAGCAAGCTAAAAGCAATCTAACAAAGTCTAAAAAGAACACATCTAAACGACTTTACGACAGTATTAAGGGTGTTAGTAAAGCCAACCCAAATTCGATTAGTTTATACTTTGAGATGCTAGACTATGGAGAGTTTCAAGATAAGGGAGTAAGTGGGAAGTTTAAAAAATATAACACACCTTACACTTATAGAGATAAGATGCCACCGACTAAAAGTCTAGATAAGTGGATAGTTAAAAAAGGCATAGCACCAAGAGATGACAAAGGTAGGTTAATGAATAGGCAAAGTTTAAAATTTGCTATTGCTAACAGTATATTTAAGAATGGAATTAAGCCAAGTTTATTTTTTACTAAACCTTTTGAGAAGGGTTACAAAACACTACCTAACGAGTTAATAGAAGCATACGGATTGGATATAACGAAAATTTTTACTGATACAATAGACACTAAGAAATGACAAATATATATACTAGAAGTCCTTATATTATCGAGATAAACGAAACTAGCCAAGTATCTACGAAGTTAGAATTATTTATTGTTGGTGGTGATGGAACTTTACCGATATCTCCTAGTTATACAATGAGTAAACTAATTCCTAGTTCAAATAAGCCTAGTACAACCTATGACATAAGTCCATACATCCGAGAGTTTATGACTTTTAACGATGTTGTAAGTGCTTATGATAGCGACTACTTGAACACTAATCAGTTTGCACAGGTTCGAGTTAAGAGGTATAAAACAATAGGAGCAACAGAAAGTTTAATTGATACAACTAATTACTATGCTTTTGATGGTTACGGATATTACGAAGAGGGAGGCAATGCTGATATAGGTAGGTCTTTAATGACTGAAGGTAATTACCATTATTTATATGATAGTAGTTTAAATTTTGCTTTTGACTTTCTTTATTTGCCTAGTTCGATAGGTGTTACTTTAGATGGTGCATCGAGTGAAGAATATAAAGCTACTTACACAAATTTAGTTAGTGGAGCCACAACAAGCGTATTGAAAACTAAGAATATACAAGGGGGTATAACGTACAATTTTCCAAGACAATTTCAAAGTGTATTACTTTCAAATTATGCTGATGGTAATAAAGTTGAAATAATAGATAATCTTACAACTAATATACTTGCTACATATTACTTTTACCCAAAAGAAGCGTGTAAATACACTCCGGTTAAATGTGATTTTGTGAACAAGTTTGGACAGTTTCAAAGGTTATGGTTTTTCAAAGCTAAGAATGAAAGTATAACTGTTAAATCTACTGAACATAAAAGTTTACAAAGTTCAATTATTTATTATAACCAAATGCAAGGTCAAAAGAAAGAGTTTAACATTAACGGAGTTGAAAGTATAAAGGTAAACACTGATTGGGTGGATGAAGATTTTAACGATATTCTAAAAGAAATAATGCTCTCAGAAAAAATACTTATTGATGACAAACCAGCGAAGTTAAAAACTAAAAGCACAGAGTTGTTTAATAACATTAACACGAAGCAGATTAATTATTCCTTAGAGTTTGAATATAATTTTAATACTATTAATAACGTAAAATGAGAGAGGTTCAAATATATATTGAAGGGGAGCGTGATAGCGGAAATTATAGCGAGGTTGAATTATTTAATGATGAGAGTATTAACCTTTCTTTGTCGGTTCAAAACATTCAGGACATCTCAAAGGTATTTACTGACTTTTCTCAAAGCTTTACAGTACCAGCAAGCACAACAAATAATTCAATATTTAAGCATTTTTACGAAAACTCTATTGATTTAGATGTTGCATTAATAGACCAAAGATTAAAGCGTAATGCTTATATTGAGATTGATAGAACACCTTTTAGGAATGGTAAAATCCAATTAGAGAAAGCAAACTTAAAAGATGGTCAAGCGCAAAGTTATTCTATTACATTCTATGGAGACTTAGTTACGTTAAAAGACACGTTTAGTGATGACAAATTAAGTGATTTAGACTATAGCAATGTTGACAATCCTTATAGTTATTCAGATGTTAAAGATAGGGTTTCAGATGGTGCAACAGATTACGATGTACGTTACCCTTTGATTAGTTCAGATAGGGCATGGAGTTACGGAGATGGTACGAGTACCGATATAAGTAATAGTGCTCAAGCAATAAATTACAGAGAGTTATTTCCAGCAGTGAAAGTTTCTAAAATATTTGAAGCCATTGAGAATAAATACAATGTTAATTTTGAGGGTTTATTTTTAAGTGATGAAAGATTTACGGATTTATTTCTATGGTGTAAAAATTCTCAAACAACTAATTCAAATTTACAAAATCAATCAATAGATTTGGTTACTTCAAGTAATTCAAATTATAAATTTCAAGTTGACTTAGTAAATAATTCTGTAAGGTTACTTTATGGTGGAGAATCAATAGCTACGTATAGGAGTACTATATTTTTAACTTGTTTTTATATCTCTGACTTAAACGCTGAATGGACAGTAGATGTTTATGTTAATGGTGCTTTATATCAAAGCATCACTAGAGTAGGTGTAGCGCAATTCACAGCATACACAGAAATTACTAGTCCATCAACAGATGCTTTATTAACTTTTCAAGTAAGAAGTGATGAACAGATAGACATACAATTTATTGTTGATTGGGAGTTTAAAGAATATATTTTTGGAGTAGTCACTAATACGGGTGGAGCCGATGGTTCAATACAAACAATAGACAATAGTATTGATTTAGCTTTAAGTATGCCTGACATAAAAGTTTCCGACTTCTTTAGTGGTGTTTTAAAACAGTTCAATTTAACTTGCTATCCATTATCAATTAACACTTTCGAAGTTGAGCCTTTAGACTATTGGTATCAAAAAGGAGCGTTAAACGATATAACTAACTTTGTCGATGTGGATAGCATAGACGTTGCAAAAGTACCTTTGTACAAGCGTGTAAGCTTAGAACATGAAAAAAGTAAAAGTTTTTTAAATGAGCAATTTCTAGCAAACAATAGAAAAGAGTATGGAGATTTAAAGCTTGGTTTTGACTATGATGGTTCAGATTTTACTGTTAAGTTACCATTTGAAAACTTGTTACAAACTACTATTGACGACAACTTACAAGTAGGTTATTCTTTAGAGGGGTTAGAAGAGTTAAAGCCTTACATTCCTAAACCTATATTGTTGTATAAGTACGACCAAACAACAGTAAGTTCTTTTTGGTTAACAGATGGAATTAGTTCAACAGATGCTTTAACAACTTACACTCCAATGGGAACTGATGCTTTAGTAGATGGCTTAAACTATTCTTTAAATTTCGGGCAAGAAACAAGTGCTTTGCTGGAAACTTCTATACCTAATTCAGTTTATTCAGTTTATTCAGTTTATTATCAAAACTACATAGGTCAGTTATTCAGTTACAAGAATAGGTTAACAAGTATTAAGGCTAACTTTCCAGTTTCTTTAATAACCAATTTGAAATTAAATGATAGGTTAATAATAAGAGATAAAAGATACATAATAAATAACATTAAAACCAACTTAACGAGTGGAGAGGTAGACCTAGAATTATTAAACGATTTTAACGCAGTTAAAAACGCTAATGTAACAGATGAGTTAGAGCCTATTGGAGGTGTTATTAGCGCTCCTGTCTTAGTTGGAAATAACGTTGAGGTGGTAAACGTATCTACTCCAACAGTAGGAATTACTTTAGGTGCTAATACAAAATTTACAACTGATGGCTTTTTAGAAGTTACCTATCCAGCTAATCCTAATGGAGGTTTTGAAAGGATAACAGAAGATAGCAATGAAAGAGTTACTGAAAGGATAACCACTAGACGTTCTGAAAATGGAAGTGAATACATTATTGAAATAGAATTAGAAAGTATATATTTCAACGGAGAAATTAAAAACGAAAGTTTATTTTACATACAAGGTTTATGATAAGAAACATTTTAAAATTATTAAGGGAGTTTGAATACATGGTAGGTAGTGAGATAATCGACATAGCGAAAGGTAAAAACGAGATTACTTATAGTTTTAGCGAAGTGTACAAGCAGAAGAAAAGAGAGTTAACAAGAAAGAAAATTAATAGAGATGGCAGAAACTAAGGTTGTAAATTTAGAGGTCAAAGATAATTCAGAGGATGCAGAAAAAAACTTTCAAAAGTTAGCAGATAGTATAGATAAATTAAATGAAACTATTAAAGAAACTAACAAGGAAAGCAAAAAGGCTTCTGAAAGTGTCGAAGAGGTTGGTAAAAGTGGTGCTACTGCTGAAAGTGGTTTAAAAAAGGTAGGTAAAGGATTTAAAGCTATTGGTACTGCATTTAAAGCTGTTGGAATAGGTTTAATTATTGCTGGTTTTGCTGCACTAAAAGAAGTGTTTACACAAAATCAAAAGATAGCAGATGCTATAAGTGTTGCTTTTGAAACTGTCTCTATTGTGTTTAACGAAGTAGCTAGAGTTGTTGGGGATGTTTACGATTCCGTAAGTGATGCGACAGGTGGTTTTGATGCGTTAGGAAAGGTTTTAGGTGGAATTACAAAGTTGATTATAGCACCATTTAAAGCTGGGTTCTATGGAATTAAATTAGCTATTGAAGAGGTTCAATTAATATGGGAGAAGTCCCCTTTTGGTGGTGGAGATTTAACCACTATTAACAAGTTGCAAGACCAAATTAAACAAACTAAAGAAGATTTGTTAGATGTTGGTAAGGAGGTTATAAAAGCTGGTGGAGATATTGTTACAAATGTTGTTGAAGCAGCAGGAGAAATAGGACAATTTACTAAAGAGGTCATAACTGAGGTCTCTAATATAAGTGTTCAAGCTGCAAAAGAACAAGCCAAAGCAATGGTAGAAGCTAAAAACAATGCACAAATAGCAGCAGCACAACAAAGTTTATTAATTGAAAAGTATGACCGACAAGCAGAAAAATTAAGACAAGTAAGAGATGAAGAGCGTAATTCGATTAACGAAAGGATAAAAGCAAATGATGAATTAAATGAGGTTTTAGATAAACAAGAAAAGGCATTGTTAAAACAAGCTGACTTACAAATAAAATCTGCACAATTTGAGTTTGATAAAAACCAGTCAATAGAAAATAGAACTGCATTAATTGAAGCACAAGCAAACAGAGAAGGAGTACTTGCACAAATTGAGGGTTTACGTTCAGAACAATTAGCTAATGATTTAGCACTAGATAGGGAGAAATTAGAGTTGGTTAATGCAAAACTAGAAGCTGAACAAGTGTTGGCTATTGAGGAGAAAAGATTTTTAGCTGAACGTATAGAGAATGAACAAGAAAGGCTACAAGCATTAATTGATGTAGCAGAAGAGGAGAGAGATTTAGAATTACAAAGGTTAGAAGAAAAGAAGAGTTTATACAAAGAGGGTACACAATCTCGTTTAGATGCAGAAATAGAATATAACTCTAGAAAACAAGAGTTAGACCAGCAAGTTATTTTAGCACAAGAAGAGTTAGCGAATAGAAGTGTTGAAATAAATGAGGAAGCAAATAAAAAACAAAAAGAATCAGATGAGCAATTAAGAAATGCTAAGATACAATCAGTTCAATCTACACTTTCAGCTATTGGGAATTTAGCAGAATTATTTGCTGGAAAGTCTAGGAAGCAACAAGAGAAAGCCTTTAAAATACAAAAGGCTGCAAACATAGCGAGTGCAACAATAGACACTTATAAAGCTGCTAATAGTACATTTGCGAGTACACCAGGTGGTGTAATAATTAAAAGTATTGCTGCTGCTGCTGCAGTAACTGCTGGTTTACTAAATGTTAAAAAGATTGCATCACAAAAATTCGATGCTGGTTCTGCACCTAGTGGTGGTGGTGGTGGTTCAATCCCTAACCTTTCAACTCCTGAATCTGTACAGCCTAGATTTAACATTGTAGGGGACAGTGGAGTTAATCAATTAGAGGCTTTAAAGTCACAACCTAGCAAGGCTTACGTAGTTAGTGGAGAGGTTACAACACAACAAGCACTTGACAGAAATAGACAAAGAAACGCAACGTTATAAATTAAAAAAGTTAATAGATATGAAAAAAGATTTACAAGAAATTGAACTAACAATAAAAAACGAAAGTGATGGTGTTTTTGCAATTAGTTTAGTTGATAGTCCAGCAATAGAGGAGAACTTTATCATGCTTTCAAGTCAAGAAGTAGAGTTAAAAATCTTAGACGAAGAAAAGCGCATCGTAGTAGGTTTTGCCTTAGTACCTGAAAAGAGAATTTACAGGCGAGTAAACGACAAAGAGTTTAACATATTTTTCACTAAAGAAACAGTTGCGCAAAGTAGTGAATTGTTTATGAAAAAACTAAACCTTAATAAATTTACTACTGAACACGAAAAGGAAGTTAAAGGAATAAATGTTATTGAAAGTTGGGTTGTTGAGGATGCTAAAAATGATAAGTCAAACATTTACAACTTAGGTGCTAAAGGTGGAGAATGGGTTGTTATGTCAAAGATATACAACGATGACATTTGGAATGATATTAAAGAAGGTAAGTTTAAAGGCTATTCAATAGAGGGTATGTATGATGGTTTTGATAAACTAGAAGCTACTAAGGAGGAAAGCGAAGAAGTTGAAGCAATTAAGGAATTTTTAAACAACATTTAAAATGGCAAAAATAAGTAGTTTAAGCGAAGTCACAACGCTATCTAATGATAATGATTTTATTGTAAATGATTCGACACCAACGACAAAAAAAGTTAGTTTTGAAACTTTAAAAAGTGAGTTAGGCTTACCAAGTAGAGTTTTATGTGGATTTATATCACAAAGTGGCACAGATGCACCAGCATTAACAATTATTAAAAATACTTTAGGAATAACACCTACAACTAGTTATAATAATGTAGGAGATTATACTATTGATTTTTCAACTTCGACATTAAATAGTAGTACGATTGTAATTATAGGTACTTCAGGCTTTTACCCATATACATTTCAAGCAAGTTATTCTAGTAGTACAACAATAGCTTTAAAGTCTTTTCGAGATAATATAAAGTATAACAACGCTTTTGTAAACATTCCAATTAAAATAGAAATATACGATTAATAAATAAATAAAAAATGGCTAAAAAAAAGACAGTAAGTAAAACAAGTCCAAAGGGAGGCAAAAGAGGTTGCATCTGTGATAACGGTACTTATTCAAGTAAATGTTGTGATGGCACTTTACAGGCACAAGGTATTGGAAATCCAAACGGACAAAGAATTTCTATTAAAAATAACCTAGCAGAAGAGCGTACAAGGTCTATTGCTAGAGGTTGAAAATGTAACAAATAATAAATACATAAATTAATAAGTATGAAGAAAGAAGTAAAAGAAGCACTTAACACTCTAAAAACCTTTTTAGGAATGGAGATTAAGTTAGAACAAATGAAGTTAAAAGATGGTGTTACTGTCTTAGAATTTGAGGTGTTAGAAAAAGACCAACCTATTTTTATTGTAAATGAAGAGGAAAGGGTAGCTTTACCTATCGGAGATTACGAGTTAGAGGATGGACAAGTAATATCAATTAAAGAAGAGGGTATCATTTCTGAAATTATTGAAAAGCAAGAAGAGGCTAACGAAGAGAAATCAGAGGTCGTAGAAGAGAAAGAAGATGTTGAAATGGAAAAAGAAAAGCCAGTTAAAAAGACAGTTGAAAGTCAAGTAAAGGAAACGTTTTTTTCTAAAGAAGAAAAGGAAAAACTAGAAAAGGAGATTGAAGAGTTAAAAGCTAAGGTTACTGAACTTTCTGAAGTTGAAGAGCCTAAAGTTGAACTAAAAGAAGAGGAAGTAAAACCTATTGTTCAAAATCCTGAAAATAAAAAAGAAATTGAAGTTGTAAAGTTAGGCAAATCAAAGTCTAAAGTTTCACAAATATTAGAAAAAGTATATAATTAATAATTAAAAAGAGAGAAAAATGTCAACAACAGTAAATGTAACTACAAGTTACGCCGGAGAAAGTGCAAGTAAATGGGTAGCTGCTTCATTATTAAGCGCACCAACTTTAGAAAAAGATTTAGTAACTGTTATGCCGAATGTAAAGTATAAGGCTATACTTCACAAATTAGCTACTGATGGTTTATTAAAAGACGCATCATGTGATTTTTCAGCAACATCAACAGTAACGTTGACTGAGAGGTCAATAGTACCAAAGGAATTGCAAGTAAATGTTAAACTTTGTAAATCAGATTTTATTGATACATGGCAAGCAATAGAAATGGGATACTCAGCACACGATGTACTACCGAAGTCTTTTGCAGATTATTTATTAGCTTACATGGCCGAGAAGGTTGCTGCTGCTAATGAGGTGTCTATTTGGAATGGTGCTGCTGGTACTTCAGGAGAGTTTGATGGATTTATGACCAAATTAGCAGTAGATGCTGACTTACCAGCTGCTAACGAGATAGCTGGAACAACTTTAACTGCTGCTAACATTTCAACAGAGTTACAAAAAATTGTATCTGCAATTCCTGACGCCGTTTATGGTAAAGAAGATTTGTACATTTACGTTTCACAAAATGCTTACAGATTATACATCCAACATTTAGCTGGTTTTGGAGCAAGTGGTTTAGGTGCTAATGGTTACGAAGGTAAAGGTCAAAATCAAGTGTTTGGAGATTTATTCTTCAACGGTGTTATGCTTAAAGTAGCAAATGGTTTAACTGCAAACCAAATGTTGTGTGCTGAAAAATCTAACTTATTTTTTGGAACTGGTTTGATGTCGGATTTAAATGAAATTAAATTATTAGACCAATCTGCAATTGACGGTTCTAAAAATGTTAATGTAGTTATGAGAATGACAGCTGGTGTTGAATACGCTAACGTTGAGGATATCGTAACATACGGAATAACTAACTCAGCAAACTAATATTAATTAACTAATAGTAAAGGGGGGTAAAATACCCTCCTTTTTTTTTATAAATTTTAAAAAACTTTAAATATGTCATGTTTAATAGCTAATGGAAGAGCAGAAGTTTGTAAAGACTCCGTGGGTGGCTTAGAAGCTATCTACTTTATTAATTACGGAGATATTACTGCGAAAACTTATGATGCCACAGATACAGATATGGTAGCAACGGTTACGGGGGTATCTAACTTGTATAAATTTGAATTAAAAGGAACGAATAGTTTCGAGCAAACAATAACAAGTTCAAGAGAGAATGGAACTACATTTGTAGAACAAACTTTGTCCATTCAACTTAAGAAACAAGATGCTGCAACAACTAAGAATGTAAAATTGTTGGCTTATGGTAGACCAAACATTGTGGTAAAAACTAATGCTGGAGATTACTTCTTAGCAGGTTTAGAAAGAGGAATGGATTTCACCACAGGTACTATTTCAAATGGTACTGCTCTAGGAGATGTTAACGGTTATCAACTTACTTTTGTAGGACAAGAAAAAATACCAGCAAATCACTTAGACTGCACAACAGAAGCAGAATTAATTACTGTATTTGATTCAGCAACAGTTGTTACTTCATAATAACAATTAATTGAATTGAAAGCCTATCATTAATTTGGTAGGCTTTTTTTTATGTAACAAAATCTATTTTATTTAGTTAATAGTTATGAATGTTTTAAAGACTTCTTTATTAGAGCAAAGCTTAAAGGTTACTGTACGAAGTGTAATTACTTCTAATGATGTAATAGTGTTAAGAAATGAAACTACAAAAGATGTATCTATTATTGATATAGATAGCGTATCTGATAGTGGTTACTATTATACTATTAATGCTTTATTTGAGTTGACTGAGGCTACTTTTTACAGCTTTAAAATACAGAATGTAGAGAACACTACTAACTTACAAGATGAAGATTATAACGACATTCTCACAGAGTTTAACGATGTAATAGAACTAGAAGAGGATAGTTTAACTATTGGTGTTAAGCATTACGGAATGATTTTTTGTACCGACCAAACAGACTACTCTATTAATAAGAATGAGTACAATACAAGACAAAGCAATAACGAGTTTATAACTATATGAGTGAAAATATAAGAGTTTTAGAATTATCAAGCTATTCAGCACCTGAAATAAAGGAGGATAAACGTAATGAATGGGTTAACTATGGAGAAGATAACGATTATTTTAATTTCTTAATTGAACGTTACAGAAATAGCACTACGAACAATAGTATTATAAACAACGTTACTAGGCTTGTATATGGTTATGGAGTAGGAGCATTAAATTCTAATAGAAAGCCAAACGAATATGCTCAATTTATTTCTATGTTTGCCAAGTCGGACATCCGTAAAATGGTGTTAGAACTTAAAATGCTAGGGCAATGCGCTATTCAAGTACACTATTCTAAAGATAGAAAGACCATTAAAAAGTTTTTTCACATTCCAGTACAACTTTTAAGACCCGAAAAATGTAACGAAGATGGAGAAATAGAAGCTTATTATTATAGTGATGACTGGTCAGATGTTAAAACTTATGTACCTACTAGGCTAGATGCTTTTGGTTTTGGTAGTAAGGATGTTGAGATACTTTACGTACAACCTTATAGCGTTGGAATGAAATATTTTAGCAACGTTGACTATTTAGGTGGTATTCCTTATTCAGTATTAGAAGAGGAGGTTTCTGATTACTTAATTAATCTAGTTCAAACTGGTTTTTCAGCACAAAAACTAATCAACTTTAATAATGGCGCAGGAACACCTGAACAACAAGCTGACATTTATAGAAGTGTTACAAGTAAATTAACAGGTTCTAAAGGTGCTAAATTGATAGTTTCTTTTAACGATGACAAAGATAGTGCTACGACCATTGATGACATACCTTTAAATGATGCTCCTGAACACTACTCTTATTTAGGTGAAGAGTGCATGAGGAAAATAATGCTATCACACAATGTTACAAGTCCTTTATTATTTGGAATAGCCTCAACAAATGGTTTTAGTTCAAATGCTGACGAGTTAAAGAATAGCTTTATATTATTCGACAACATGGTTATTAGACCAATGCAAGAGTTATTAGTGGATGCCTTTGATAAAATTTTAGCTTACAATAATATTTCTTTAGACTTATACTTCCAAACATTAAAGCCTTTGGAGTTTAACGATAGAGGGATAAAAGATGAGAATACAGAAGATATTGAACTTTCTAAAGAATTTAACTTAGAATCATTTTTAGATGAAATAGGCGAGCCAAAAGAACAAAAAGGGTGGATAGTATTAGATGAAAGAAATGTTGAGTTAGAAGATGAGGAAGTTTTAAATAGTCATTTATCTGAAATGAATGAAGAACTATCTGATAAGTTAGAAGCATCTAGTTTACTTTCTAAGGTGGTTAATTTTGTGTCAACAGGTACAGCTAGACCAACTGCAAGAAGTAAGCAGGATAAACTAGTTAAGAACAAATTTTTTAAGGTTCGTTATGAGTATACAGGGAATAAAAATCCTCAACGTGCTTTTTGTAAAGCTATGATGAAAGCAAATAAACTGTATCGAAAAGAAGATATAGATAGAATGAGTACGCAACCAGTTAACAAAGGTCTAGGAGAGTTCGGGTCTGATATATACGACATTTTTAAGCATAAAGGTGGTGCTAGATGTAACCATAAATGGAAAAGAGTTACTATGATGTTAGACATTAACGAAGATAGCGACGAGTTTAAAAAAATAGGTACAAGAGCAGCAGAGATAAAAGGGTTTAAGGTTACTAATCCTTTTGAGGTTAGTGTGTACCCTAATAACTTACCTTTGAAAGGTTTTAGTCCAAATAATAAGAATTTACCAAAAGATGTAAAATAATGGCAGAAGCACTACTTATACAACCAATAGACTTAAAGAGGTTTACTTTTGTGGATGGGAATTTAGATTCCGACAAACTATTGCAATTTGTTAAGATTGCACAAGACATTCACATTCAAGGTTTTTTAGGTTCTGATTTATTAAACAAAATAAAATCGGACATTGAAAATAACACGTTAACAGGTGTTTATTTAGAGTTGTTAAACGCTTATATTAAGCCTATGCTTGTTCACTGGGCAATGGTAGAATATTTGCCTTTTAGCGCATACAACGTAAGTAACAAAGGTATAAACAAACAAACATCTGAAAATGCCGAAACGGTTAGTAAAAATGAGGTCGATTTTTTAATTCAAAAGTCAAGAAGTTTAGCTGAAAATTATTCTCAAAGATTTGTGGATTACATGGTCTACAATCAATCTGACTTTCCTGAATACACAAGTAATACTGAAAACGATATATATCCTAATCACGGTAACGGACAAATAACTAATTGGTATATTTAAGAGATGAAACAAAAAGGCAGTTATAAAGTTAAAGATAAGAACATTATTAAATTGAACATTTATTTAAATAAAATCAATGGCACTAAAAAGAATAAGTGATTTAACAGCGAAAACAGCAGAGTTAGAAGCATTAGATTTGTTGGAAGTGTCAGAGTGGAATGGCTCAACCTACGACACTAAAAGCCTAAGTGGGAAAAATATAAATGACAATGCAACGTTAATAGGTATAGGTACTACTATTACTTCATCTAGAGATTTATTGGAAGCAGATAGAAACCAAATATTTGCTATTGATACAACAAGTGGAGATGTAGACATTGAAATAGAGCTAAATAGTGTTAATGATATAAGTGTAGGAAGTCAATTTACATTCTATCTAAGTAATGATACTAACGATGGATCTGTACTTGCTCAAAGTGGTGTCACATTGCTTGCTGAGGGTTCTAAGACTACTTTAAATGGTCTTTATTCTGTATGCTCATTAGTCAAGTTAGACACCGATACATGGCTTTTAACAGGTAATTTAACAACGTAATTAATAATTTAAAAAATAAAAAAAATGAGTTTATTGAATTTAGACACGATGGCAGCTAATAAAGGTGTGTATATCGTAAACGATACGACAGAGGTAACAAAAGTAATTAAAGGTCTTTTTGTACTTGAGGACACAGTTATAGCAACATTAAAAGTAGGTGGAGTAGATGCTTTATCTTCTTACGTTTCAACTCCAGCAACTGCAATAAAAGCTGGTGCGTTTATAACTCCTTTAGATGGCGCAAATTTTAGTGGCGTTACTTTAACAAGTGGTTCACTTGCTTTAATAATTGGGTAATATGTACGGATATAGTTTTAATTTTAATCATGGTGTACTGTCTAGTGGAGGTGGTGGTGGTGCAGTAAATCCTTTGTGGGATGACTTACAAGCTTACTACACAGCGGACAACACACCTAATGATGCATTAGGTAATTATAATGGTACACTAGTAAATGGTGCTACTTATGGCTCAGGGATTATTAATCAGGGGTTTAGTTTAGATGGTGTTAACGATTATGTTGACTTAGGCAATAATTTTGACAATGACGGTACACAAGCTCAAAGTTTTTCTCTTTGGGTAAAATTAAACACATTAAGTACATTTGCTTTTGTATCTAAAATGAATCATTCAATACCTTTTAATGGGTGGGCAGTACAATTAGTAGGTTCTAAGGCAAATCTTGTTTTTTCTAATAATGCAACAGGTGGTTTATATGCTCAAACAGAAAACACTCAAGTATTAACAACAAACACTTGGTATCATATAGTCGCTACTTATGATGGTAGTAAATCAGCATCAGGTATTAAAATTTACATTGATGGTAGTATCGGTACTCAAAACATAATAAAAGATACATTAAGTACTAATTCAACTTCATCAACAGGTATTAAGGCAACAATATCAAGTAGAAATGGAAGTTCGATTTTTACAAACGGTATCATAGATGAAGTAGGCATTTGGGATAGAGAACTAACAGCATCAGAAGTAACAGAACTATACAACTCAGGAGCAGGAAAACAATATTAATAACTAATAAATAAATAAAAAATGGGGTACGATATAAGACCAATAGCAGAATTAAACACATTTGATTATAGTCAATGTACAGGATTACAAAACGCAAACACAGTAAGAAAATCACTAGATGGACAATTTTTTATTGTCGAAGGGGATAGTTTTACAACTTACACAAAAGCTGAAATGCTAGTTATATGTGAAGGGAGTAATTGGACTGAAGAAATAACAATTTAAAAGATAAAATGGGTAAATTTAATTTCACACAAAGATATAAAGAAACTTCAATTATCAATCCTACTGATGGCTTGATAATTGACGAAGTAGGTAGCAACGTGCCTAAAAGAGTATCTTACAGTGATTTTACTGAATCTGTTGGTAGTTCTGTTAGTGGGTCGTGTGGTTATTCACATACGGGCGCATTTGCAGGTAAACCTCTTTCAAATAGTTATGTATGGGAGGCAGGTCAAGGTATAAACTATTCCCAAACAGATGTTAATAATGAAATATACAAAGTTTTATCATTAGATAATACAGTGCATTTAGCAGTTGACAATCCATATTGGACTACTCCTGATGTAACAGGAGACCCAAACGTTGGATTGTTTAATGGATACGCTTTACCACCAAATGTAAATAGCTTATTTGATTACACTTATGATTTTGATACAGAATACCCATCAAGTTCAGGTACAGGTTTTGAGGGGTCAGTAGGTAGAATAAGATTGAATGATTTACAGTACGGAGACCAATTAAGAGTTCGTTTTGACTTTAACATTATTCCACAAATTGCAAACACAACCGTTGAACCAGCTTTATGGTATTCAAATAGAGATGACAACGATAATATTACTTTTACATTTCCACTTACTACTCAGCCTATATTTTATGGTGGTGGAACAGTTGGGAATACATATTTAAATAGGGTAGAAATTTCAGCGTGGGTGATAAGTAATGAAGATGTAAACGCTTTAACACTTCCAGCAATAAAATCAGACAATCCAGTAATAATTCAACCTTTAGGGTTGTTAGTAACAGTAATTAGATAAGATGAGTATAAAGATAAAAAGAAATGAAGCTGGTAATTGTATAACCTTTGAGGGTTCTTCTAATCCTGTGTATTGGAATAGTTGTTTAAGTGGAGAGATAGATAGTAGTAATGGCACTTTAGTTAATATTATTAATGACATTAGAACGGTTCAAAGTGGAACACCTTTTTACGAATTTTTTAGAATACCTTATACCGAGTTTTTAGATGCTGATGGCAATAGCTTTGCTAGTTCTTCAGATGCAGTTGCATACATTAATCAAGAAGCAAATGTATTAGAAGCAACCTTAGCTGGGTTTCTTAACTTAGAAAATGTATCAGGTACAAATGATAAAGTAGATTTAACAAGTGTAACAAGTCAAGAGAAAATCGGAGGAGGTATTAAATTTACAGCTGGTAGTGATATAGAATGTGGTCAACCTGTATTTTACAATTATAGTTCTTCAGGAGTTGTTACTGCTGTATCTGCTGGTACTTTACCATTACAACATGATTACATTGGAATAGCTTTAAAAACAGTAACAAGTGGTCAATCAGTAAACGTACTAACAAAAGGTTTAGTGACTGCTAGAAGAACCACAACTTATCTAACATCTTCTGAGACTGTAATACTAAATAATACATCAAATAATACAATTAGAAATTTAACTAACTCTACTACTTTTGTAGATAGTGGAGATACAGGAGGAGATTACACAAGTAACGAAAATTACAGCATAACATTTGATGCACAACAAGGTTATACAACAGATATTATAGTTAATGATTTTCAGTTTGAGCATTCAGCATACAGAATGTATGACAGGCTCGGAGTTCAAGGCTCTAATGATGGTGTTAACTTTACAAATTTGAGTGTTCAATGGCTTCAAAAATCAGCTACTTCTACGCCAACATGGAGTTCATCATTTTATGGTAGTAATGATTGGAATAGTACGGGAACTGATAATGGTTACATCTTTCCGAAAGATACATCAAGAGCAATTTTGTTATCAAGTGGAACATTCCCCGTAACAATTAATACCGGTTATAGATACATTAGATTCTATTTTAGGTCAGATACTAGTGTAAATGATGACGGATGGGATATGACATTGACACCTAACACACCTTATTCTTCAAATGTGGAATCAGTAGCAGAGGGCACAACATTATATTTAGACAGTAACGATTTTACAAAAGTAACAACAGACGATACATCACAAATATTAGTAGGCTATTGTGCTTACAATAACGCAGATAATGATAGTATATTTTTAAGAATTTAAAAAAATGGAAACTTTATTTAAAGAAATAGCGAAATATAATCTTAGTGGGTGGATGGTGTTTATTCTACTACTAATTTTTGTTATTTCATATTTTTACAAAAAACCAATCTCGGAACTTCTGACTAAGTTTAAGTCTAAAAAAGACAGGGACATTAAAGAATTAGTTAACCATGACTTGTTCAACACTTTGCAACGTGTTAAATTAGAGGTGAAAAATATGAGGTTTTATTCGCATGGTAATTATGACAGCGTTAAAACTAAGATGTGTTACGACTTCACAGTTTTTAAAACGGAGGTTTGTCATGCTAGATTTGAAAAGTTATTACAACGTGATTTAAACAAAATTAATGTAGATAGGCTAAAGAATGAGATACTTGAAGAAATGAATGAAATGCACATAGAATACATCAATAAAACAACTACCCATTGGTTAAGTAAAGGCTTAGACGTAAATGATGTTGACTATATAGTTGAATTATTCGAACGTTTTCGGTTTGATGTTGTTCAAAGTTTTACCAATAGAATAGATGCTATTTTTTCAACTTCTTACCATAACACTAATTTTAAAAAGATGTTAGCTTGTTTTGATATGTTCGCAATGGGTGTTGACTTACTTCCGAAAGACATGCAAACTACTTTTGAATCTTTAAATGGGAGGTTTACAAATTTAAGTTATAAATGAAGTTAGAAAGAGTAATAATAGGTTTATTAATATTAGTTTGTGTTTGGTTGGCATTCCACAAAGTACCTAAAAATGGAATTGATGTTAAGTACATTACTAATGTAGAACAAAGAATAGACACCTTAATTAAAGATACAATCGTTTTTAAGACTAAAATAAAGCGTTATAAGGACACTATTATAGTTTTTAGAGATAGCGTAAGAGAAGCCAAGGAAAACAAAGATACAATTAAGATAATAGCCTTTCAGGATAGTTTGATTTTTCAACAGGATTACACAATTAAGTGGCAAGACACTTTAATAGACCAATTAGATACAATTATAATGTATCAAAATAGAGTTGCTGACAAATTAAAAGATAGTGTAATTGATTTAAATAAAGATATAAAGAAAGCTAAACGTAAAAGAATAGGTATATTTGCAGCAATTGGAATTTTAACAACTTTAAATTTAATAAAATGAAAGAGAATATAAGTAACCATATAAGTTACAATGAAGCAATTCATTCTAATACTGCTAAATCTAGGAAAATAGATAACACTCCTAGTCCTGATACTATTGTTAGAATGAAATATATTGCTTATAACGTTTTTGAACCATTAAGAAAATGGTACGGAAAGCCTATATATGTTAACTCGTTCTATCGAAGTAGTAAACTAAACCAAATTATAGGAGGTTCCAAAAATTCACAACATATTAAAGGGGAGGCAATAGATATTTCAGTTAGAAGTAAAGAGGGTAATAAAGAGTTATTTGAATGGATAAAAGAAAATGTTCAATTCGACCAGTTAATTAATGAGAAAAATTTTTCTTGGATTCACGTATCGTTAAAATTAAAAGACAACAGAAACATGGTTTTCAATATTAATTAGTATATTTGAGCTTTCATAATATTTTTGTTTTAACCGATGCAGTAAAATGTGTCGGTTTTTTTATTTTATTTAAATTATTATAAAAAAATAGTTGCACAATTAAATTAATTGATTATCTTTGTACCAACAAACAAACAAATTATTATGAAAAATTTATTTAAAAGTTTATCTGAATTTCAGCAAGAAGTTCCAGTAATTCACAAAGGCACAAAAGGCTACGGTTATAGTTATGCAGATTTACCAGCTATTTTTGAGGTTATCAATCCTTTAATGAAAAAGTATAATTTAGGTTTTACACAACCTATAATGGGGGACACTATTAAAACTATTATTTTCCATACAGAAAGTGGAGAAACTATTGAAAGTTTAACGGAGATACCTAAAGGTGTTACACTAAAAGGTATGAATGACTTTCAAGTTTTAGGTAGTGCGATTACTTATATTCGTAGATATGCTTTAAGTAGTATTTTAGGATTAGTAACCGATAAAGATACAGATGCAAGTGGAACGCAAAATAAACCTACTGTAAAGGTTTCAACTGCACCTACTGACACGTTGACTAATGAAAGGTTTGAAAAGGCATTAGAATCAATTAAACAAGGGAAGTACACAACTGAAAAGTTGAAAGCAGAATATAAGTTAACAGAGTTACAAAACAAAGCGTTATTAGCATTATAAAAAAGTAAATTAAATAAATAAATAAATAAATAAAAAGTAAAGTTATGAAAAGTAAAAAAAGAGCAGTAGTATTAGCATTGACATTAGGTATATTTGGAGTTCACAGATTTTATTTAGGTCAAAAAGGTTTAGGCATTATTTATTTAATGTTACCATTTACAGGTCTGATAGATGGTTTAATGTTTGGAATATATAGAGGTTTAGGAAGTCGAGAATCATTCGACCGTAAATATAATAGTCAATCAATACAAAGAGAGATTTTAGAAGCTTTAAAAAAT
>Ga0228625_1000216_pt1 | contig 31051 bp, 47 predicted proteins | sample 30DmetaG_FD_190482 | JGI IMG/M metagenome (GOLD analysis project Ga0228625, IMG submission 190482) | Seawater microbial communities from Monterey Bay, California, United States - 30D | ecosystem: Environmental > Aquatic > Marine > Coastal | place: USA: California | collected 2016-10-05
TTACAAGACCAGACAAGCTCGAAAGATTTGTTAATATGGGGGACTATAAAATAAAAACTCAAATATTATGATAAAATCTAACGGAGAAATATTAGAGCAATTATATCACTTGCATAAAAACGGAATACCAGAGGGAAGTAAAGTAGGTTTAAACGCTTTTGACGAACAACTAACATTTGTTAAGGGAGGTTGTACAGATATTACTGGATATCCTTTTTTCGGTAAGTCTTTATTTTTAAAGGAGATAATGATGGGCTTAACGCTTAACCAAAATTGGAGACATTGCGTTTATATGCCAGATGATGGAAGCGATACAGAGGTAATATCAAACCTACTACATAAAATGACTGGCAAAACATTTGAGAAAGGTTATCCTAATACAATTACTGAGAAAGAAATAAGCAAATACTCAAGCCAATTACTTGATAAATTTAAATTTATATCAGCAGAGCATAGCATTGAGCCAGAGGCTTTTTGGAATTACGCTAAGGAGAATGATTGTAACTCAGCAGTAATTGATAGCTGGAATTATTTAGCTCACAAAGGAGAACCAACTAAGCCAGAGTATTTACGCAAGATATTATCTATTAGAAATAGGTTTATGGAAGTAAATAAGATGCATTCTTTTATAATTATACACCCAAAGAATCCAGACCCTAAACAAGTAAAAGATGGAAGTGTAAAAAAGCCAAGCGTTTACGATTTAATGGGTGGCTCTGAATGGAATAACAATGGTAGAAATATAATCGTAGTACATAAAAACTCAAAGGATAATTTTGAGCCTTATAAAATTACAATAGATAAAGTAAAGCCTAAACACTACGGACAACTTGGCGAGGTATTACTTAATATGGATTGGGCTAAACAACGCTTTTATGAGTTTGACCCAGTCTATAATAAAAAGACCTATGCTTATGGCAATGAAGAGAAGATAACCGACCCAATAAAACCAATAACACACAACACAAATGACCCCTTTTAACGATAGTAAAATAATACAAGAAGCAAGGCAAGTAATATCCAGCATAGAATTAAAGCTAATGAAGCAACAACCAAATCAGAATAAACAAAATAGCGTAGATAAGCTCAATAGTCTTATGCACTATACTTGTTATTTAGAGAAGCAGAATAACGAATTTTATGATAAGTTTACAAATCAATTACAGAGGATTAAAATGCTTGAAAATCACATAGATAATCTGCAAAACAAAATTAATGTTGATAAAAATATTAGGGAATTATGAACAATTTGTATAGACTTGCATACAATATGAACCACTACTATACGTCAGACGATGAACGAGTAGCTAAAAGCGTCATAGATAGGAGGATACACGAAGCAAAGGCAAACGCTCTAAGCGAACAATTTTGGGAGTACGGATATAACTTTTGTAGCGACTGCTTAAAATCTAATGGAGTACGTTTAGATTGCTCACACAACATTTCGGTAGATGAAGCTCAAAAAACAAGGCGAACAGAACTGGCTTGGGATGTAAATAATATTAAAGTAAGATGCAGAGAATGCCATCAAAAACACGATAATTTATGAGCATCAAAAATAAATATAAGGTTAAAATAATAGACAAGTCAGATACTAAAGAGTGGTTAATTAAAAAACACTATTTAAAAAGGATGACAAGTTTTACGTTTGCTTTTGGTTTATATTTTAATTTTGAGTTAGTCGGAGTTTGTACTTTTGGTAATGCTATTCCTTTACAAATGAAAAAGTCTATTTGTGGTCAAAAATATATGGGATTGGTTTATGAGTTAAATAGACTAATAACTAATGATAATTTAGATAAAAATGCAGAGTCTTTTTTTGTATCTTCTTGTTTAAAGCTATTGCCAAAACCCACCATAGTTGTTTCTTATGCCGATAAATCATTCGGACATAATGGTTATATATACCAAGCAACTAATTTTTATTTTACTGGCGAGAGTCACACACAAAAAGATTGGAAACTAAAAGGCAGAGAACATATACATAGCAGAACTTTGATGGATGAATTTGCTTATCAAGAAAATAGAATTGAAAAATTAAAACAAAAATATGGGGATGATTTATATCAAGTAGAAAGACCTCCAAAAAACAGATATGTTTATTTCTGTGGGTCAAAAAAACAAAAAAAAGAATTATTCAATAATAAATTATTTAATACAAAGCCATATCCAAAGGGAGATAATGTTTATTATGATACAAGTCATAAAACATCATATCAACGAAAACTAATATGAAAGGATTATACCAAGTAACTGCAATGAGAGCAAAGAAGATAATTAGCGAAGAGGTCTATGGTAATATAGCTGAAAAAAATACGCTATTTAATCGCTTAATGACAAGGCATAAAATACCACATAGCAGAAGGCACGAATGGAAACTACAAGAAGTAAAATTAAATAAAGAAATAAATGACTAAAAAAGAACAGATGGCACATTTCGGTTATATGACTGGAGAGATGAGAAAGACATTATTTAGCAAGGGCGATGACTATGCAAATAAGGATAGATTATCTAACTTTAAATTAGCTGGAACTATTGCTGGTGGAGATGCCAGAACAAACTGCCTAAACTTAATCGCTACCAAAGTTGCAAGATTAGGAGTATTGATTAACTCAGACCAAGAGCCTAACAACGAGAGTATAGAGGATAGCATTTTGGACTTAGCTAATTATTCCGTACTTTTGTCAATGATAATAAACGAAAATAAATAAAATGGAAAAACAAGAAAAAACTTTCGCAGACGGATTTATGTTTAAAATGAATCCTAATTCACCAGAATGGGTTATTGGTGGTCTTAGCTTAAAAGCTGATGACGCTATTGCCTTTATTCAAAAACACCAAGACAAAGGATGGGTCAATCTTAAAATTAATATTGGAAAGAGTGGAAAGCCATACGTTGAGCTTGATACTTGGAAGCCAGAACCAAAGAAGGAAATGGCTACCTCAGAGGAAAGCCTACCCTTTTGAAATTAGAACAGATATATTTTGATGATAGCATACGAGATTATGCTCTTAAACTTACTGGCAATAAGCTGGAAGCAGAGGAGCTAATCTCTACTGCGTTTGAAATATGTTTGACTAAGCCTCCTATTGAAAACCTTAAAGGCTATTTTGCAATGGTTATGCGTAACCAATATCTAAAGAAATGCAAGAAGCAAGACCCTTATTTTGACAACGAAAACTCAGAGCATCCAGAAGTTGAGCAAGTGCTTGATAGGATGAATCATTACTACGCTAATATTCTAAGAGCTATTTCTAACGGAGAAACCTTAACCCAAATACACAAGGGTGCGTCTATTGGTTATAGAACGCTTAGAGATGACTATACGAAAGCTAAAAAACAATTTAAGATAATGTACGAGAATAAGATTAAGATAGCAGTTATTATAAGAGGTATTAACGGAGTTAGTTACCATAGATTATTAATGCCATTTGCTAAGATGCAGAGAGATTATGGTATTGAGGTAGTAGTATTGCTGAATAAGGATGATGAGTTTTTTAATAACTTAGAAGGAATTACTCACGTTGTATACAATAGGAATATATCTGGGCTATTGCAGCCAGAGGAAACATTCCTTAAGCTAAGAGCAAAAGGAATTAAAGTTATCTGCGATATAGATGATTACTGGGTATTACCTAAAGGACACCCAATGCGATACTATTACCAAAAAAGCAACCTCGATAAATGTATTGTTAAGAATCTAAAGTTAGCTGACCAGATATGGACTACAACTTCTATACTGGCTGATAAGGTAAGACCATACAATAAAAATATAGTAGTAATTAAGAACGCTTTAGACCCAACAGAAAAACAATATGCTTACGATGATTTAAGTCTTAATTTTGATACGTTCTTTTATTCTGGTGGTACTACTCATTTAAAAGATTTAAAGCTATTAGGGAACGCTTTTGACGATAGTAAGCTATTAATTAAAGCTCCAAGATTACCAAAGCGAATGAAGGCTATAAAAAAACAGATAAGCGATATACAGAGTTATGCTGATGACTATAAACATTGTGGTATTTGCGTTATACCTCTGCAAGATAATCTATTTAATAACTGCAAATCTGAGTTAAAAATGATTGAAGCTGGACACTTTGCAAAGCCAGTAATGGTATCGGCAGTAGAGCCTTATACTTTGCTCTCAACAAATAAAAATAGCTTAAAGGTATATAATAATGAATGGTCTAATGCAATAAAGAAGATAAAAGGTAACCACACAATGCAAGTAGATTTAGGCTTAAAGCTAAAAGAGGACATAACAATTAAACACGATATAACAAAAGAGAACGAAAAACGCTTACAATCATTATGAGTGAGGAATTAGAAACAAGAATACGAGCTATCTATAATATGAAAGGTGGCAGACTTGACCCAAGTTTATATAATGAATTTATTGAGCTATGCCAAGAGAACTTTAGATATAGACCAGATGTAAGTTGTGGTAAGTGCATCTATAAACACGTTGTTAAATTATATGATAAATACTTTAAATGAAAGTAACAGATATTAAAAGCAATCCTAATAACCCTCGTATAATAAAAGACGAGAAATTTGAGAAGTTAAAAAAGTCTATTAAGGAGTTTCCTAAAATGATGGCTTTACGACCTATGATAATTAACCAAGACAATATAGTCTTAGGAGGTAATATGCGTTTAAAGGCATTAAAAGAATTAGGATATACTGAGCTGCCAGATGAGTGGATTAAAAGGGCTGAGGACTTAACAGATGAAGAGGCAAGAAGATTTATTATAGCAGATAACGTAGGCTTTGGAGAACACGACTGGGATATATTGGCTAATGAGTGGGATGTAAATGAATTATCAGATTGGGGTTTAGAGGGATTTCCGTTTAATGCAGATGAATCAGAAGAGCCAATTAAAGAAGATAGGCAAATAGAAATATGTGATAAATGTGGTAGAGAAATATGAGTACAAAAAATGACATACAAAAGGCTGCAATGATAGAAGCTTTAGAGAAGTCTTTAGGGATAGTTACCTCTGCTTGTAAGTCAGTTGGAATAAGTAGGAATACACATTACACTTGGCTAAAGCAAGACGATATATATAAAGAAGCAGTAGAGGATATAGAAAATATAGCTTTAGACTTTGCAGAAAGCCAACTGCATAAGCAGATTAAGGATGGCAATACTACTGGAACTATATTTTACCTAAAGACCAAAGGTAAGAAACGAGGGTATATAGAACGTACTGAGGTGCAGCAAGAGACAACCTATAAGAGCTTAGACATAAACATTATAGATACTGGAGTGCCATTAGCGTCTAATGAGAAAGATATAGTTGATTAGTACCTCTACTTTATATCGCCAAAATTATACCTCTGCTGCTGATGTGGTAGTTAATCAAGGTGGTACATCCTCTGGTAAGACCTATGCTATTTTGCAAGTATTATTTAGTAAGGCTATAAACGAGGTTTGCACTATAACGATAGTAGGTCAAGATATACCTAATTTAAAGGTAGGAGCTTTGAGGGATGCTATTGACATACATAATGGCGATGAGGCTATAAAACAACAAGTAACATTTTACAATAGGAGTGATAGAGTGTTTAGTTTCCTTAATGGCTCTATAATGGAGTTTAATTCCTACGATAATGACCAAGATGCAAAGAGTGGTAAGCGTGACTATCTATTCGTAAATGAAGCAAACGGAATACCTTACAACATTTATGAGCAATTAAGCCTTAGAACTCGTAAGCAAGTCTATATAGATTACAACCCAGATACGAGCTTTTGGGTACACGATAAAGTAATACCAATACCCAGCACAGAATTAATAATATCAGACCATAGGCATAACCCTTTCTTAAGCGAGAAGATAAGAGAGAAGATAGAGGCTCTTAAAAGCAAAGATTTAGACCTATGGAAAGTATATGCCAGAGGTATTACTGGGCGAATAGAGGGGCTTATATTTAAGAAGTGGTATGTATTGAATGAGGGGTTTGAAGATAAAAAGATAATAGGGTACGGAATAGATTTTGGTTTTAGTAATGACCCTACAACGCTGATTGAGGTGCGTATGCAAGACGGAGAATTATACGTTAAGGAGTTGATATATGAAACTGGCTTAACTAATCAAGATATAAGCAGTAGAATGGATGCTTTAAACGTAAGCAGAGGAGCTTTAATAGTAGCAGATAGTGCCGAGCCAAAGAGTATAGAGGAGCTAAGGCGATTAAGGTGGACAATAGATGGAGTAAAAAAGGGCAAAGATAGTGTTATGTTTGGCATTAATCTTTTGAAAGGTTATGCAATTAACGTACATTCGTCAAGTAAGAATTTAATAAAAGAGCTTGAACAATATAAATGGAAAGTAAATAAAAACGGAGATAGCCTTAACGTACCTATTGATGAATATAACCACGCTATTGACGCTCTAAGATATTTAATAATGCACAAATTTAGTAAGAAAGGATATGGACAGTATACAGTTTTATGATATTACAGTAGGGCAATATCAGCTACTTAACAATATAGACAAAGACCTAACGGAAATTGAACAGAATATTTACGCAGTAGCAGCAATTAAGAATATAACCTATGACGAAGCCAGTAAGATTAAGCTATCTGAGTTTAATGATATGGTTAAAGATATAGGCAAAATCAACCTAAATAAGCTGGAGCAAAAAAAGGTTAATAATAAAATCTTTTTAAATGGCGAGGAATACCACGTTGAGCATAGACCAGATAGGCTAACAAGTGGTCAGCTATTAGACATACTTAATATAAGGGCAAACCATCAAGGCGAGAGCATACAAGTAATGGACTTGCTTATAGCTGCATTAAGTAGGCAAAAAGGCAAGAAGTATAGCGAGGATAATTTAACGCTTACAGAGAGAGCTAAATATTGCCGAGATGTAAAAGTAACAGATGTATGGAATGTCTTTGTTTTTTTTTGGAATCTCTGGAACGGCTACTTAAAAAATTCAGAGGATTATTTACAAAAGTGGACGGAGAACTCAGTCAAGATGGCGAGGGAGATTTTGGACAACGATGGGGACTCTTCAGCGTGATAAAAGCTATGGCAGATTTACACAACATAAGTATTAACGAGGCAACTAAATTAGGAGCTATTGAGTTTCTGAACTGGTGGGCTTATATGGTAGAGAAACAAGATTACGAGAAAAATGCAAGATAAGAGATTAATAGGAATGCTGAACCAATATTGGCAGAAAATAGTTGATGATTTAGTAAAGTCCTTATATGATGTTGGTAGGGTAGCAAGTGGAGCTACTGCTCAAAGTATAGCTGATGGGAATACAAACCCAATAACAATAACTTCTAACGGATTTAGAATACAAATAGCAATGCCAACTTATTACCAGTTTATTGATGAGGGTGTAAGTGGAGCTGAAAAAAATAAAGGTATAAGCCGTTTTAGCTACAAAAGTCCATTCTCTTGGAAAAATGCTCCTCCTATATCAGCCGTTAGAAAGTTTATGTTAAATAGAGGTATTAGTAAATTTTCAGATATAAAAGCTAAAAGAAGTTACACTCGAAAAAATACAAAGTCTGGTAAACGTAGAGATGCAGAGGCTATTAGAAATTCTATTGCTTTTGCAGTATCTTACAATATTTGGAAATATGGATTAGATAAAACAAACTTCTATTCTAATGTGATTAACGACAAAGAGTTATTAGACTTTGAGAGCAAGTTATTAGAGCAGTATCGTAAGTATATTATAGATATTATTAAGGTAGAATAAAAAAAATAAAATAAAACTTGCATTGTATTAATATTTTATACTATATTTGTATCATAATAACAAACACAATGACAAAACAAGAATTTACATACAGAACAAAAATCGAAAACAAAAAAGTAGTAATGGGTAAGCTACCTTATAATGACATTTACTTTGTAGACATTTACCCAGATTATACTATTCAAACATCAACAAAGTATAAAACAAAAAAAGAAGCAATAAAAAGATTTGACTTAATAAGAAATAGAGTTTCAGATAAAATAATTTAAAATAACTAAACACAATAACAAAATGAATTACAAAATTACTCACAACACAAAAGAAAGTTTCGATTTAGCATTTATGAGAGTTTGCGAATTATTACGTAAAAAAAATTATAACAAAGCAAATCAAAATGAAATCAATGAATTAAATAAAATGATTTCAAGTGACTTTAATATAAAAAGATTGTCTGAAATGTATTCAGATTTAATTAAATATTAAAACCAAAACCTAAAACAATTAAACCTCCAGCAATGGGGGTTTTTTTATTACCCTAAATTTATGCGTCTATTTTTGTATATATAAATAGATGGCACTTACAATTCAAGACCAACCGACAACCAATATACCAGAACCGAGTTTTGCTCCTATTGAATATTTAGTCAGTAGTACAGAAACTGCACAGAGTGGATTTAAGGTAATAGCAAGTTTATTTACTGACCCAACTGGAGATAATACAAAGATTGCTACTTTGCAGTTAAATACTATCCCCTCAGCTACTCAAGTTGTAACAGATATTCAAAATATTATACAATCGTTTGTAAGCAGCGATTATTCTGTATTGGCTGGAGATACTACTGATATATCTCAAAGTGCCTTAAAAGACTTTAAAATAGCTTTCCAAGAGTATTATAGTGGTGCGTTACAAGGTAGTGCAGTAAGTGGCAATACTTTTGATAGTTGGAACTCGTCTCCAAAGTATATTGAGTGGGCTGATTTATCTGGAAGTACAAAAGATTATTATAACTGGAGTATTGAAGATGCTTCTGCTGAAACCGACAAAGAGTTTCTTAATGGCTTTGAGCAAGAGGCTGAGTGGTTTAATTTAAGTAAGTCTAATAACTTTTTAAAGGTAAGGTCTACACAGAAATACCAAGCAAGTTGGATTATGAGAGGAGGTCTTACTGACACTTATAAAATCTATTTAAAGACATTAGATAGTACGTTTACAAATATATTGTCAACTACAATGACTGCTGCAAATACTGCTGGGTTATATACGCTTGATGTTGGTGCTTCTGAGATTGCTTCGCATAGTTGGGGGACAACTCCAGTAATGACAAACGTAAAATACTATGCTTTAAGGATATTGAATTTTACTGAGGATGTATGGGCTACAAAAACCATAATGTTTGAAATAGATGATTGTGAGAATACCTATACTGATTACGAGCTACATTGGTTAAATAGAAAAGGTGGATATGATAGCTTTACGTTTAGTGGTAAGTCTAATCAGACTACAAGCATAAATAAGAACTTTGCAAAGTACAATACTCGTACTATTGGAGCAAGTAGCATCACTCATAATACCTATGCACAACGTAAAAGGGCATTTCATACCTCTCTAAGCGATAATTATACTTTAAACAGTAGATTACTAAAGGACTTTGAAGTTGAGGGCTTAGAGGACTTGTTTTCATCTCCAGAGGTTTATTGGAAATACGATGCTAATTTTGTATCGGTAAATGTAACTGGTAATACTTTTGAACACGCTAAAAGCGAAAATGGTCAAGTATATTCTATGGAGCTACAAATGGAGGTTGATAATAGCGATAAGCGACAATGGTAATAGAGCATATAATAGCTGGGTACTCGATACCACATAACGAGGGTGCAATCCCTTTGACAAAAGAAGCGTATGATGTAAATAACCCACAGAAGCGTTTGACGGACTTCTCTAAGACGATTACTATACCAGAGAATAAAGTAGTTAATCAAATCTTTGAACACGCATTTGATGTCAATATAGACCTCCAGACATTTAACCCTAATCTTAAAACAAGCTACCAGATAATCCAAGACGGAATTACTGCCATAGATGGCTATTGTCAACTAAAAGCTATTAGTAATGTAGATGGATTAATCAATTACGAGATACAAGCTACTGGCAAAATAGGAGATTTGTTTGAGAAGATACGAGATAAGTATTTACAAGACTTAGACCTTAGTAGCTTAGACCATAGCTGGACAGAAACGAATATAGTCAATAGCTGGACGGCTACAATAGGGCAAGGATATGTATATCCTATGATTGATATTGGGGGTAGGTCAAGATATGATATCTGGACAACGAAAGATTTTAAACCCTCAATTTATGTTAAGCAGTATATTGACACGATACTAACTGAGGCTGGATACACTTACGATAGTACATTCCTAAATAGTGATTTATTTAAGCGTCTAATTATTCCGTATGGTAGTGGTCAGATACTCTTAGATAATTCGGCTATATTATGCAGAGAGTTTAATGTACAGAGAACAAGCAATCAAATAGTAGATTGTCAGAGCTTTAGCAATCCAGCAAATAGCGTTAATAGCTTACTTGTTTTTAATGACGATAGTAGCCTTGCTGGGTATGAAAGTAGAGTTATTGCAGATGGTGGAATAGTAGAGGCTTTATCTTGTGCAGAAGCTGAGTTTGGTTTCTCAGATGACTTCTACAATACTTGTACAAACGAATATAGCTCTGCTACTGGCAAGTATATTTCTACCGAAAACAACAAGATGTCGTTTCAAGGTATTATTAATTTTGATATTGAGTATAACGAAAGTTTTGATTTAACCACTTATTGGATGAACGCTGATATACAAGCTGCTTGGGTAGAATTGTATTTAGTAGAAAAAAATGGAGCAAATTATTCTGTTAAAGAAAAGATTAATCTTTATTTTACAGATAATGCAATAGCTAATCCTCTGCAAAATGCTCCAGCAACTACAATAATAGCTAATAATACTTCGTCTTTTTCTACTGGTCAAATAGATGTTATTGCTGGAAGAGAATATTATTTGTCTATTGGCTCAGTAGTTTATAACTCTCTAAGTGTTGCTGGAACAAATGTATATTATACCGACAAAAAGAATTCGTTTGATTTTGAATTTATACTAAAGCCAGATTCTACCTTTGGCAGTAATTTACTGGAGACAGAGATAAAAGTAGGCGATACAATAGATACTCGCTTAGTTATACCTAAAGAAATTAAGCAATCAGATTTACTCAGTAGCATAATTAAAAGATTTAATCTATATATAGATAACGACCCAATAGACAAAAACAAACTAATAATAGAAACAAGGGACGGATTCTTGACAGATGAACGAGTTAATTTAGAGCATTTAGTTGATAGGTCTAAGGACTATAAAATAATGCCTTTGGGAGCTTTAGATGCTGGTAGATTTATATTTAAAGACCAGTTGGACAAAGATAATTTAAACGATACTTATAATAAGGTTAATGATGAGGTTTATGGTCAGTTAATTTTAGATGTGCAAAATGACTTTTTAAATGCAGATAAAACTATCACAACGATATTCGCTCCAACTCCATTAGAAACATTTTCTGGAGTAAATGATAGGGTATTGTCGTCTATGAGATTCGTTGATAAGGATAATAACCCAGCACAAGCTACTGCAAAAATAAGATTACTATATTGGGGTGGGCTTTTAGATACTCAAAAAACTTGGTACATAGACCCTTTTGGTAGTGGATACACTCAATATCCTTACGCTGGGCATTTAGATAATCCTTACAACCCTACTTTTGATTTAAACTGGTTTGTACCTAAACAACTATATTATGATTTCAGTTACGGAAATAAATTTACTTTGTCCTATTCTAATAATAGTGTTTACAATACTTATTGGAAGAAATTTATAGAGGAGATTACAGACAAGAATAGTAAGATACTTGAGTGTAATTTAGCTCTAAGACCTTACGACTACAACGAGCTTAATTTTAGAAAGAATTATTATATAGATGGAAGCTACTGGAGACTGCTTAAAGTAACCGATTTTGATGCAATGGCTGAGGATACTACTAAATGTATGTTTTTAAAGGTAGAGCCAAAAGAAGTATTTATCCCAGAGGTTAAGCCAGTAAGAGGAGGAATAGATGATTACGCAGACGATACACCAGTACCTATTGGAGACGCTCTTGTATTCCCTAATAACAATAATGGCAAGACTCAAGATAGACTACAATTCGGAGATAGCATAAAAGGTGGTACTCGTTCAATAGTTGCAAGTGATTTTATAGAGCAAGGTATTGAGTCAAAAAATAACTTAATAGTAGGCAGCGATTACGGCAAGGCTTTCGCTGATAATGTTACAATGATTAATAGCCCTTATGTGGAAACTAATAGACCTAACGAGGCTTATATAAACGGATTATTTGCAGAGAAACTTACAAGCATAGTACTAAATTACGATGTACTTACCAATCTTGAGTTAGAGTTAAACATATTACCACCTTTACCAGATGACGAATTTTACGAAGTGACGAGAGGATATGTAAGGTTAGACGGAAACGCTCCAACTGGTGGAACTCACAAGATAGATATAGTAGAGGATGATGCTTCTGCCCACTTATTAGCTGAGATTCCAAGTGCATTCTTTAATACAGATAACAATACAGACCTATTAGAAATAATACCACATAATACAACCCCTATTCACTTTGGTAGTGGGCTTAAAATAACGACTAATTCAGCAATGACTTTTGATGCTGGAACTCAATTAATAATAAACTTAGTATATAGAATAATTAAACTATAATGGCAGATAAGAAGATAGCATTAGAATTGACCATAGGGCTGCAAGATGCCAATAAGTCTTTAGAGGAGCTGAATGAGCTTTTGAAACAAGCCAAGCAAGAGCTTAATAAAGCTGGTAAGGGTAAAAAAGAATTTAAGGATTTAGAAAAGGCAGTTAAAAAGACAGAAACTCAAATGGCTAAGTCTAACAAGACTGCTAAAACTTTAAATGGCACTACTAAGAATTTAAACAAAAACCTAAAAGCTACAAAAGATACTTCTGCTAATTTAGGTGGCACACTAAACGATATGTCTGGGGTTACTGGTGGGCTTGGCAGCAGATTCAGCTCTTTGCGTGGGGTTATTGGTGGGGTAGTTAAGTCCTTTAAGACGCTTAGAGGTGCGATTTTAGCTACTGGAATTGGTGCTTTGGTACTTGCACTTGTAGCATTACAGAAAGCCTTTACAACAAGCGAGGAGGGTCAAAACAAATTTGCCAAATTGATGGGTGTTATAGGTGCAGTAACTGGCAACCTTATAGACCTATTAGCAGACTTTGGCGAAAAGATAATATCAGTATTTGAAAACCCAAAACAAGCTATAAGCGATTTTGCTAATTTAATTAAAGAGAACATTACTAACAGATTTGAGGGGTTAGTAGAGTTAATACCAAAATTAGGAGAGGCAATAACATTAGTATTTAAGGGTAAATTTGCTGAGGCTGGTAAAGTTGCAGTTGATGCTGCTGGGAAGGTAACGCTTGGTGTAGAAAATGTAACAGATAAAGTTAAAGATGCCACAGAAGCTACTAAAGATTTTATCAAAGAGCAAGTAAAAGAGGGTAATCAAGCTGCTAAGGTTGCCGATATGAGGGCAAAGGCTGATATAATAGACAGAAATTTAGTCGTTGAAAGAAGTAAGCTACAAAGTAAGATAGCACAACTCAGATTAAAAGCAAGAAAAGAGGATGAATTTTCAGCAGCAGAAAGACGAGAGGCTTTGCTTGAAGCTCAAGAATTAGAGGATACTTTATTAGATAAAGAAACTGAGGCTTTAGAACTTCGTAAAAACGCACAAATATTAGAGAATACTTTTAGTAGAACAGATAAAGCTAACAAGGACAAAGAGGCAGCAGCAATAGCAGCAGTTAATAACCAAATAGCAAGACGAGCAAACGTAGCAAGACAACTACAAAGGGAGTTAAATACTATATCTGCCCAACAAAGAGCCGAACAGACAAAAGCTGATAACGAGGCTAAGGCAGCAGCTAAAGAGAAAGCAGATGCTTTAGAAGCGATTAGACAAGCTGAAATAGTTAGCATAGAGGATAAGAGGAAAGAGGAGCTAAGGGCTGAGAAAGAGAAATATAAAGAGCTAATAGAACAAGCTGATAAGTATGGTAAAGATACTGCTGATTTAAAGATTGCTCAAGAAACCAGACTAAAAGAGATACAAGATAAATTTGATAAAGAGGATGCAGACGCAGCACTTGAAAAGCAAGAGAAAAAAATAGCTGAATTACAATACGAGCAAGAGCAAGACGAGGAACAATTTCAGCTAAGAAGAGAGGAGCTTAAAAGGCGACAAGCTCTATTATTAGAAGATAAAACCTTAACAGAAGAGCAGCGTATAGAATTAGAAAACCAATTTAAAGCTGAGTCTATAAAGATTGATAATGAAGAGGCAGCAAGTAAAGCTCAAAACCTACAAGCTCGTTTACAATTAGCTGGAGAGGTTTTAGGGTCACTATCTGCTCTTACTACTGCATTTGCTAAAGATGATGAGGAAAGCCAAAAGAGAGCGTTTAAAATTAACAAGGCTATATCTATCGGACAAGCAGTTATATCTACTGCACAAGGTATAATGGCACAATTATCAGTACCTCAAGACGCTTTGACTGGTGCTAACTTTGTTAAGGCTGGGATAGTTGCTGCTACTGGTGCAGCTCAGATAGCTACAATATCTAAAACTCAGTTTAAAAGTCCGTCAGCCACTAAGCCAACTACTCCATCTCCACCAGCTTTAGGAGGGAATGGAAACGTAGGTACTCAGCCCAGAGGGTTTACAAGCCCAATAATCGAAACTGATATACCGACTACAAAAGTTATAGTTACTGAAACAGATATTAGAAACGTATCTCGTAACGTAGATGGCGTTTATAGTAGGGCGACAGTAGTGCAATAAAAAAAATATTTTGTAATTAAATAATTGTGTATATATTTGTAGTACAATAAACAAACACAATAACAAAATGAGCATTACAGAAAAAAATTATTTAGAAAAGTTTGAGGATTTTTTAGGTGAACGCGATGTCTTTCTACAAGTAGTATTAAATAGCAAAGAGGATTTTTTGGGTAATAGAACCCATAGCGAGGTTTTTGTATATCACCAGAACACGTTTTATGGTAGCTATACATCAGAATTTAAAAATTGTAGAGCTTTGTTTAGAGAGTTTAAAGAAAGAGTTAACATTGATTTAGATTTAAAAGGTGACATAGATTATAATTATGGGACAATTTATCCTACTATCTTTATTGAACACGAGGGAGAACTATTTGTAAAATTTAACCAATTATTTTAATATCAAAATGAACAACACTGAGAAAATAGAAACAGAACTTTCATTTGCTTTAAGTAAAATCAATAACATTGAATATAACGTAAAAGAGGGTATTATAACAGATACGCAATTAATTGTATGTTTAAAATACTTGAGAGAAAGTATAAAATGTGCTAAAAATTTTAACGAAGAGAAATGATAAATACCAAAAACCTAAAACAAACAAACCCTTGCAGAAATGTAAGGGTTTTTTTTTGGACAAATAGTGGACTATATATAAAAAGGACTATATACTGCAATTTCCTATTTTTAGCTTGTAGGGTATATATAAGTAGATGGACTTACCTTTTATCGAATTTAAACTTACTGACGAGGTCGAAGGACTTCAAGCGATAGCTTTAGTAGATAGACCAGCAATAGGGCTAAACTACCAAGCATTTGCTCCACATAAATTTGAGGTAATTAACGAGGATAAGCGTATTGTAATGGGAGCTGCTATGATTCCAGACTTACCTATTTACAGAAGAGACGAGAGAGGCGAATATTACGCTATCTTTAAAAAAGAAACAATCAAAGCACTTGTACAAAAGCTATTCAAAGAGAATAAGCATAACGTATTTAACGAAGAGCATAACGCTTTTAAGATACTTGATGATGTATATATCTATCAATCCTTTATAACTGATGCAGAGTTAGGCATTTCAGCTCCCTCTGGTTTTGAGAATGTAGCAGACGGAACTTGGTTTATCGCTGCTAAAGTAGAGAATGACGAGGCTTGGGCAAAGGTTAAAGAGGAAGGTATTTTAAAAGGGTTTAGCGTTGAGGGTGTATTTGACTTAGAGCCGTATAAATTTAAAAAGATGAATAAATTAAACTTAGAGAGTGTTATAAGCACTTTAAAATCTGTATTTTCAGATGCTGAGGTAGAAGAGACTACGGAGGATAACTTCGCAGAAGCTACTTTGGTTGACGGAACTATTGTAAAATGGGAAGGCGAATTAGCTGACGGAACTGCTTTAGTAGTGGTTATGCCAGAGGGCGAAGTTGCTGCTCCAGATGGTATTCACGAATTATCAGATGGTACTTTAATTGAAACTGCTGGAGGATTAGTAGTTAATATTGAGGCTGCTGCTGGGCAAGAAAAAGAAGAGGAAGAGGGAGAAATGTATGACAATGAGTTTAACTCAGAAATGCTTAACGACCTTATTGAAAAAGCTATGGCAAAATATGCTGAGGCTTTTACTGCTTCTTTAGACCTTGTTAAGTCTGAGAATGAAAGCCTTAAAGCTGAATTAGCTGAGGTTAAGAATGCTAAAGAAGAGTTAAAAAATGAGTTTTCTGCTACACTCAACAAAGTAGGAGAGAATTTAGAAGAGATTGTTAAGGCTGAGCCATCAACGTCTTCTAAGCCACAAGAATTTAAAGCACTTACCAGAGCTGAGAGAGCTGCTCAAATGGGTGCTATTATAAGAGCAAATAAATAAATAGAATAATATATTATGAGTTTTGATGTATCAAGTTTAACGAATTACGTTAACGAACAATCGACAGACCTAATCTCAAGACTATACTTTGAGAAAACGTCCAGCGACTACTTCACGCTGCAATCTGGAGTAAAGAAAACTGATGCCTTGCATCTATTAGCAGTTAGTGCTTTCCCTCAAGATGGTTCATCTTGTGCAGTTAGTGCTTCTGGTGATGTAACTTTTAGCGACAGAAACCTTACAGTAGGTCAAATTACTTACTTCTCTGGGTTTTGTATGAAAGACCTTATCCCTAAGTACACTCAAATTTTATTGAGAGCTGGAAACGGAGAGACTGAAGAGATGGCTTTCGAAGCTGAGGTTGCTGAGTCTGTAATTAAAACAATTATGGAGCATAACGAGGTTGCTGACTGGCAAGGAGATACTGCATCTGCAAATGTTTATGTCAATAGATACGATGGTCTTAACAAGATTATTGACGCTGCTGGTACTGCCGTAGATGGTAATACTTCAAGTGCTACTGCAATTACTGCTGGTGCATCTGGTAACGTAGACGGATTGATTACTGATATCTGTAATGCTCGACCAGCAAAAGTTAAGTCAGCTTCTAACCAAGTGTTGTTCGTAGGTCAAGATACTTTCGATAAGTATGTAGATACTTTGAACGCTAAAAACCTATACAATATTGATGCAACTGATTGGGCTAATTACGAGACTTCAATCGCTGGTAAAAATGTATCTTTAGTAGGTGTAGCTGGATTAGACGGAACAAATAGAATGTTCTTAGGAGTCAAAGAAAACTTCTTCTTAGGTTTTGATTTACAAAATGACGAGGAAGAGTTTGATTTCTGGTATGACAAGAAAGATGACAAGGTTTACTACCGAGTTAAATTTAAGAGAGGTTTACAAGTAGCATACCCAGACGAGATAGTAGAATTTACATTAGTATAACCCTTTAAAATAGAAAAAAGATATGTCTTGTAATATTTTAAATGGCTTTGAGGTAGGGTGTAATGATTCGATTGGAGGTGTAGCAGAATTCTGGATAGCAAATATGCCGACAGACTTTGCTGCTACTAACGATGGAAGTGGAGAAGTAACTGCTTTGAGTGGTACTGGACTGACTTATCATAAGTTTGAATGTACTAACGCTCAAGGAGCTGCATCTGTAATGAATGATAACCCAACTGTAAATGATGCAAATGGAAGTAGCTTCTTTGACCAGACTGCAACGTATATTCTCAATAAAATGGAGAAAGCGAAGCGTAATGAGGTTAAAATGATAGCACGAGCTAAGATGAGTATAATTATTAAAGATAATAATGGTACTTACTGGCTAATGGGAGAAACTAACGGAGTGAGATTAGTTTCTGGCGACAACGGAACTGGAACTGCTTTAGGAGATAGAAATGGTTATAGCCTTTCTTTCCAAGCACAAGAGCCAGAGCCTATGCCAATAGTAACTGTAACGTTACCTTTATAAGAGAATCTAACTCTAAATAGAAACATCATAGCCCACTTCGTAATAGGGGTGGGCTTTTTTTAAATACCAAAAATGGACATAATAGAAAAAGAATCTACAAATTACGTTTATTGTAACATCTCAAACGAGGTTGAGAACACTTACTACACAATGTCTATTCAAAGTGCTGAGTATGAAGTAAACGCTACTTTAGCAGCTCCAGCAGAAGTAAATAATAGGTATGTAAAGTTTACGTTAATAGAGGGGACGCAAGACCTTCCTAACGCTACAATAGAGCTACCTAATAACGGAGATTATCCGTATAAGATAATAAATGCCACTACATTGGGAGGAACAGAGGGGGTAGAAATACACAGAGGCATATTAAGATTGAAACAACCACAAGAAGTCGTATATTCGTACACAGACGAACAAAATACTTACATATATGAATAAGTTTCCAATAGTAACGGAGTTTGCTTCACAAGAAGTACCTAAGTTTTTAGAGAAAAAGAATAAGAACATAGTTTGGTTTGGTGCAGATAATATGTACCCTTACGAGCTAATAGACCTATATAATGATAGTAGCACTCATAACGCTATTGTAAATGGTAAAGTGGGTTATACAATAGGTAACGGATTAGAGGGCGATGACTTAGAGACTAAAAAATGGCTAAGCCAAGCCAATATAGACCAAGACTGGACTTCTTTAATGAAGAGTTTGTCATTAGATTACGAGATATTTAACGGCTATGCTATTGAAGTAATCAAAACTAAAGTAGGCAATCAGTATCATCATATAGACTTTGCAAACATACGTTTAGGATTAGACGGCTCAATACAATATGCTGATGATTGGATTACTGACAAAGGCACAAAAAACTCTAAGCCAAGTATTCAGTATTTAGAGAGATATAATCCAAGAGATGCAGAACAGAAAAGAGGTGTTATTTATCACGTTGATTATAGACCTAATCTTAAATACTATCCTTTGCCAGTTTATGTAGGTTCTTTAGCTGAGATTAAAACAGATGTACAGATAGGCGATTACTGGCTTAATGAGGTAGAGAATGGCTTTGTAGGTGGTACGTTAATACAACATAATAACGGAGTACCAGAAACCAAAGAAGAGGCAGAAACTTTTGAGAAATCATTTCAAGAGAAATTCGGTAAAGCTACTGGCACTAAAATAGTACACTTATTTAGCCCAGCTAAAGACAATAGTAGCGAGATTACCAGCCTTAATGGTAATGACCTACACGAAAGATATGTAGAAATGTCCAAAAGGGTTAAAGAATCTATCTTTATTGGGCATAGAGTTACTAATCCTATCTTGTTTGGTGTAAAAGAAGAGGGACAATTAGGAGCAAGAAACGAGCTTGACTTAGCGTATGAGATATTTACTAATACTTATATAGCCGAAAGACAAAATACGCTGCTTAGAACTATAAAGAAATTAGCATTTTACGAGATACAAAGAACAGATATTGAGATTATACCTCTTAAACCGATAGACGCTATTGACTTAACTTCTGATATTATCTTAGCTAACCTTGATAGAGAGGAAATTAGAGAGCTTATTACTGACCAAACTGGGTTAGAACTAAAGGAAGCTATTGAAGAGCCAGTAGGTATGTCTGAGGATTGTGGGTGTAATAAGTTTGATGACAACCCTTGTTGGGATGGTTACGAAATGATAGGTATGAAAGTATTAAATGGAGTTTTAGTACCTAATTGCGTACCAGAAAAGATGTCTAAAGACCTTGCTAAAATTGTAAAGGACGGCAAACCTTTATTTGATACAATAGAGGAGGCTGAGAGAGTAGCAAAAGAAATAGGTTGCGAGGGATATCACGAACACGATATAGACGGAAAGACTTGGTATATGCCTTGCTCATCTCATACAGAGATTAATGACAAGAATTTAGAGGGGTTTAACCATATAACAAAATTTGATACCTATAACGATTACCCAAAAGCAGCAAGTAGAAACGCACAAACTGCTTTAAATTGGGCTGAGAAAAATGGTTGGGGAAGTTGTGGTACACCAGTAGGTAAAAAGAGAGCTAATCAACTCGCAAAAGGAGATAATATAAGCCGAGATACGATAGCTCGAATGGCAGCTTTTGAGCGTCACAGAAAGAACTCAAAGAAAAAACTTGGAGACGGATGTGGTAGATTGATGTGGTTAGCTTGGGGAGGCGATGCTGGTGTAGATTGGGCTAAAAGAAAGCTAAAGCAGATAGATGCTGGTAAGATGTGTTCTTGTAGTAGCTTTTCTAAAGACGAAAATATAAGCCACTTATTTAAAAACATAGGGGTATTAGAGAAAGATTACGAGGTAATAGATAGTTTCAATATTAATTTTGATACAGATGGTAGCCCTATTGAGTTTGCTACTGAGGAACAAAAAACAACGCAAGAAGTATTAAACGCTTTAAAGAACAATCCTTTAATGACATCAGTTGAGTTAGCTGCTTTGTTAGGATTAGAATTTGAGGAGCTTATAGGGGCTATAAATGTGCTTAAAACTGCTGAATTAATTACCATAGAGGGTAGTGCTTTAGGTTTGACAGATGTAGGAGCAAGAATAGCAGATGCAATAGTATTGCCAGAGAGAGAAGTAAAGTATAGATATGAGCTTAGACCAGATGCACCAGCTTTATCAGAGGGGGGAAAGTCAAGAGATTTTTGTAAAGATATGATGGGAATGGGGAGATTATGGTCAAAGCAAGAAATACAGACTGTGTTAGATAATGGTATGAAGTCAAGTGGCATAGCAGATGTTACTAATGTTTGGTTAGCTCGTGGAGGTTGGTATAGACGACCAGATACGACTACCTCAGTACCTTATTGCCGACATATATGGAAACAAGTAATAGTTAGAAAAAGATGATATTAATAGTCAGCCCAGCTTTTGTTAAAGAAAATAGCGTACTGCATTATAATGTAGATGACGGATATTTGAAGCCTTTAATTGATAGTATTCAGAATACTTTTATACGACCAATTTTAGGTAGTGCTTTATTTGACGAGATACAAACACAAATAAAAAACAACAATGTATCTACGTTAAATGAAACTCTTATTAAGGAGTATATGAGAGATGCTCTTAAATGGGAGGTATGCCATAAGTATACAAGGATAGGTACATACAAGCTACGCAATAAAGGTGCTGGTACAAAGTCTGGAGATAACTTTACCCCTCTAAGCGAAGGCGAATTAGTAGTAGCTAAAAACATATATAAAGATAACGCTGATTTTTATAGAAGAAAATTGCAGTTATATTTGAAGGAGAATGAAGATAGCTACCCATTATATAAAACTCCTCCAAGTGGATTAGATGTAGTACACCCAGAACACGATACTAAATGGAGAAGCCAATTTATACTATAAATAAGGAAAAGAAATTAGAGAAATATGTCGAAAAGTTTGACCATAAAAAACATAAGGACAATAATGGAGGGGATAAAGGCAGAACATCCTCAGATAAACACAATCCTAAAGGGTAATATCTGGGACGTAGATTTAACAAAAGATGTTACTGGAAGCTACCTTATATACGATGTTGTCAATATTTCTCCTAATGGGTTTAACGGAATAGACTACTCGCTTGATATTTTCTTATGCGATAATGTTACAGAGATAAATACAGAGTCAAACGAGGTAAGTGTACAAAATGAGTGTTGCCTAATCGCTCTGGATATAATGAGCATATTTGAGAACTACAATAAGGCTTCATATGCCGACAAAGATATTGCTTTAGTACTGAATAAGAACTGGAGCATACAACCATTTACCGAAAGATTTGATAGTTTATATAGTGGGGCAGCGATTAGTATGTCGCTTAGCTCGGCTTGGGGTTATGCAAGATGTAAAGTACCAGTATGAGCATATTAAGTAAAGCAAGTTTAGTACAAATACCAAGTGGCTATGGAGAGGATAAACTCTATTCAGAAGTACCAAATACTGCTGCTGGAGATTTTACGTTTACAAGGGCTTCGAGTGGCACAAGGGTAAACGCTGATGGATATATAGAAGATGTCCCTTGGAACTTGTTAAACTATTCAGAAGAATTAACTGCTGCAAATGGATGGCGACAAACTTTAGGCTTAACAACACAATTAACAACAGAAACGAATCCTATCGGAGTAGATTCTTGCTATAAAACAATAGCAGATACAAATACAAATTCACATTATACATATTCAACGAATGCCATAGGTAATTTATCTTACTTTGGTGGGTTTTGTGTGAGTTTTTACGCAAAGCCAAACGGATATAATTGGGTAAGGTATTTTAACAATAACATTCAATTCGGTGTTGATATTAATATTGTTACTGGCGAAATACAAAACAAAAGAGAGGATTCAATAGACACTATTTTAGTCGAAGATGCTCCAAACGGATGGACAAAGGTTAGTCTGCAATTTGATAGGTTAATTTCATATTCATACACAATGTTTAAGCCAATGCCGTCAGCACTTGGAACAAATACATTTGCTGGAGATGGTGTTAGTGGTATGTTTTTATGGGGTATTCAAATATCAAAAGGGCTTAATTTTAAGTCATACATAAAAAGAACTGATGGGTTTGATGTTCCAAGATTAGATTATAGTGGAGGAGCAAGTTGCCCAACTTTATTGCTTGAACCTCAGAGGACGAACAAATCTAATAATTCAGAAGATTGGACTGCAACTGGATATATAAAAAATAATTGTACGGCTATTGCAAACCAAACAACAAGCCCAGACAACAATCAAACTGCTGACCAATTAGATTTTGGAAGTGGTAGTGGGTTTTTCTATGAGGTTGTAACGACGATAACGGCTGCATCAACTTATTCAGTATTTGTCAAATACATAGATTATCAATATATTCAAATCATTGGAACTGGAGATGTAGACCATTATGCAAACTTTGACATTCAAAATGGTATTGTTGGCAATACTGGAAGTCAATCGACTGCAAGTATCGAGGACTATGGCAACGGTTGGTATAGGTGTATTATTAATTACAATAGTGGAACTTTTGCTGGTGGTGCGAGACTTTATAAAACAACTTCATTAACTGCTGGGTGGGCTAGTGGTGGTGGAGATGCTGGGAGTTTTTATTTTTGGGGTAACCAAATGGAAGTGGGAACATTTCATACCTCCTACATACCAACAACTGGAACGAGTGTTACGAGGGTGGGAGATTTATGTGTTGCAACATCTGTGACAGATTTAATTGGTCAGACTGAAGGAGTTGTTAATTTAAAATTTCAAAAAGAATATACAGATACATATAGAATATTCACTCTTTACGGAACAAATACGAGCAACAGACTTGGAATATTCACAATAAATAACAACTTGTATGTTTTTGTTGTAAGTGGAGGAGTGCTACAATTTCAAGTAGTAGTTAAGGCGTCAATGGGTAATGGGACTTTTAATATAGCAGTTCAGTACAAACAAAATGATTACAAAATATATGTTAATGGTGTAAGCGAATACACTAACACAAGTGCAAACGTTCCAGTTTCTTTGATAGATGTTTTATTCGCACAACTTCCAAATGGTGCATTATCGTTTAATCATAAAATTCATTACCTTTACTTATTTAAGGAAACATTAACAGACACAGAACTTGAAGAATTAACAACGATATAATGATATTTAAGAAATACGAATTTACAAACGAGGAAGAATGGTTGACCATTCGAGAAACACTTTACAAAGAAGTTGAGGAAGGCGAAAAAATATTGATTGCAGAAGTTGCAGCAATTCACGAAATAGGGCATATCTGCTTTGACTACAACGAGGAAGGAGAATGTACTGACCTAAGCACTCACTATGCAGTAGATATATTACTCAACGAAGATTTACTGAGATTAAACGAGTTTGAAGTTTACCCTAACCCAGACGGAGTGCATATTTTTGCTGGATGCAGCGAACTTTATTTAAAGACATTCTGCGAGGTAAACCCAGAAAGCGATTATTGCAAAAATGAAGATATATCTTAGTAGCATATTGTATTCAATACTTTTATTCTTTGCTCCAATAAAGGGCATAATATTACTCGTTGCATTATCTACCATTTTAGATACTGGATTTGGAATATGGAAAGCTAAAAACTTAGGAGAAAAAATATCGTCTAAAGCATTTAGGACTGGATTAGTGCCAAAGTTAATATCTTATGTCGGTGCAGTAATGATGATTTATGGCTCAGATGTATTTATAATTAACTCGCTTGTGTCTAATTTAGTTGACGTAGAGTTTATGGCTACAAAGGTTATTGCATTAACGTTAATAATAAACGAAGCGAAGAGTATAGATGAAAGTTTTGAAGCAGTAAAGGGCTATTCTATGATTGCTAAGATGTTGGAAATTATCAATAATCTAAAAAAAGTTAAAAAACAACTATAATTGAATTACGAGATATACATAACTGGGCATTATCCACACGATAGATTCGCTTTAGGTTGGGAGTATGTGGGTGCTGATGAAGATTTTAGCTATAATACCTTTACTTTGTATTTCTTAATATTCACAATAACTATAAATTATGAAAGAAAATAGTAAACCAAAAAAAGTAAAAAAACCAAGCTCTAAACATTTTAAGTTAGAAGAGTTTGCTTGTAAAGATGGCACACCAGTACCAGAGGAATACTATAAGAATGTTCAAGAGTTGATGGATAACTTAGAAGTAATTAGAGAGCATTTCGGAACTTTTGCTATTAAGATAAATAGTGGTTATAGAACACCAGCATATAACAAATCAGTAGGTGGAGCTAAAAAGAGCCAACATTTAACTGCAAGTGCTGCCGACTTTAGGATGAATATAACTCCAAGAGTTGTACAAGATGCAGTAGAACAACTACAAAAAGAAGGAAAGATTAAAGAAGGTGGATTAGGTAGATACCCAACTTTCACTCATTACGATATAGGCGAATACAGAAACTGGTAATGTGGAACGAGGAGCGATTATTTAACTGGCTCAAAGAATTTGTGTATTTCGATTTAGTGAAAGCGAAAAACCAAATGAGTCGATGGGATTGCTACTCACCTAAATTCAAACATCGTATTGAGTTAAAATGTAGACGCAAACACTACCCTACTTTATTAATTGAAAAGAGTAAATATGATGCAATGATATTCGAGTCTGGAAAGCATTCAGATATACCTATGTATATCAACTCTACTCCAGAGGGTATTTATTCGTTTGATTTACACCAGATAGAGCCAGAATGGATATTTAAAAGCCTAAGAGCTACTACTCAATTTGCCAATAATAAAAACGTATTAAAGAAAATAGCTTTTTTAGATATTGATAACGCTATAAAATTAGAGCTATAATATCATTTTTTTGATATTCCAATTTTTACCTATGTCAATTAATACCTCTTTTAGAGGCTTGTTTTTGTAGTCCCATTTTTTATTATAATAATACTTTTCTAAAGTACATAATCTTAATGGTATATCTAAATCGTCATTATTAAAATTATGCGTTACTTTTAAAACTATACTTTTTTTAGTATGCCAAGAATCACATATACGCTCTAATAATAATCTCTGTCCAGTTGGTATTATATTACCTTGTCTTTTTACCTCTATTAGTATTAAGACCTCGTTATCAAACTCCAAAACTGCATCTATATCAGATGGGTGTATTTTGCCATTCTCAATACCACTAAAATCTATTGATTGTTTTACTTGTTTACTATTTCTAATTAAGCTCATAATAACGCTTGTAATATTATTACTCCAAGCATAACTAAACCTATCTTTCTATTGCGTTTAATTTTATGCTCTTGTATTTTTGATATAGTCAATAAGTCATTATTATCCTCCTCAATGCTATTTATATACGTTTTAAGCGAGTTTATATCTTTTTTAGTGTTATCTATTAGCTCTATATATTTAAACTCTTTAGAAAGGCTTATTTTAGATTGAGCCAATAAACTATCCTTTTGTATTAGCTCCAGATAAATTCTATCCATTTGAGGATAGGTTATGCAAATAAGAGTATCTCCTTTATTATCTGTTAATTCTATCTGCGAATAAGCGAATACGCTCAGAGCGAGGCAAAATATGGTAATTACTTGTCTTGCGTTCATAATATAATTTAATAGTATCTGATTTAAGTTGTAGTGTATCTATCTCGTTGAGCAATCCGTCAATATCGCTTAACTCTGGTTGTTCGATTATCGCCTCTATTGTTTCCAGTTTATTTCGTTTGGATAATAAGTCTGATATTATAACGATTTGAACTATAATGGTAATGATTGCGTAGATTAAAATGTGTTTATTCATAAATGTTGCTTGACTTTGTGCCAGTATTTAAGTGTTGATTGTTTTTTATAACCATTCCAACCTCCGTTCCAGTTTCTGGCTAACTTTTCATTGGTTGGGTTAGTTGTGTGTTCTTTAATTACGTTAAACATTTCTATGGACTTTACTTTATTCCACCTATCAGTCAACTGATATTTGTTATATCCTAAAAGCCTATTAACCTCTCGGAGCATTATAGGTCTAATTTGTAAGCAACCTACTGCATTTTCTGAGATATTATGTGCATTTACATCTCCTTTGCTTTCAACGTGTATTATAGCGTCTATTAGGCTTTTAGTCTTAGGAATACTCCTAACTACTCCCATTGAGGAAGTAGTCAGAAATAAACCAACATTTAACACTATAAAAATTAGCTTCATTTGTATCCCAATTCTTGTTTAACTTTAGGAGCCAAAACCTCTTTACGATGTCTCCATTTTTCGCCTCTTAACTCTTCGTTATCTGACTGGACTTTCCTACTGCATCTCATAATAGATTCTATTTCTTTGTAATGCTCTGATACAATCATAGCTGACAATACATTAGTGCCGTAAAGGTCTTGCAAGGCTTTTCTTACAAGCTTTTTAGGGTTATCTCTCATTTCTGGGTTTTCTGTCAATAATTCTGTGATTTGTTTTTTAATGTTCATAAGTTTGTTTTTATAAATTCGTTTAATCTGGTGTAATCTTTCTTAAATTGTTTGTCGTACTGCATTAAGTCAGCAGCTTGTTGTATTGAGTGTATTACTGTTGAGTGGTCACGACCTCCTAAAGCAGCTCCAATAGTTTTAAGTGAGCTATTCGGCATATTATCTCTTGCGATATAGCAAAACATTTGCCTACATATAACCTTTTCTCTATGCCTTTTAACTCCTTGTATCTCTCTTTGGGGTATATTGTAGTATTTAGATATACAATTTAGCAACTTATCAAAGGTTAATCTACCCTTTAAGAAACTATCGCTTTGCCATCCTCCCAGCTTTTCAATACCAGCAGCCGAATAATAAGAGGGCTTATCTTGCTTAGGGTAATATTTATACTTAATATCTCCATCTTCGTCTTGTATGGCAACTTGTTCTATTTGCCCCATTTTAACAAGGTCAGCTATCTTTCTATTTGCATCTACCATACCGACCTTTCTGCATAACCCTAAGATAGTATTAAGGTGGGTGTAGCCTTTTTTAAGAGTGTTCCTAATAAATAGGTAATCTTGATTTTCTGTTTTGTAGTGCTTTACTAATTGCATAATTGTTCTATATATTCTCTTGATTGTTCTACTTTTAATTTCATCTCTTGCATAACCTCCTCATCATATTCTATATCAAAGGTCTTAATGCGATACTTGCTATTTATTTCTGTATAGTCGTGGCTCTCCTCAAAGGTTAATTCCTCTGGTGTATTCATTAATACATAGACTAATTGAGCTTTACGTTTACCAGTTAGGTGCATATACGTCTGGAGCTGATAATAATAGTCCTTATTTGGTATGCCATTATAGAATAGAGGAAAGCTAAAGCAGTCCCAGCTTGATTTTATATCTATAATCTTATCCTCAAGTATAACATCTGGAGTACCACAGAAATATTCATCCTCAAAATACTCCTCGTTTTTCTCAGCGAATAACCAGCCCTTCTCAGCAGAGGCATAATTAATCGCATCATCCTCAACTTCATTGCCTTTGGTTAGGTATTTAGATTGGATGTTTTTACGCACTCCGTATATCTGCTCCTTTGTCCACTCCTCTAAATATGATTTAGTAGTTTTAGACAATACCTCGCTTTTTGAACGAGGCTTTGTCATCAGCTTACCACTACTGGAAGCTCTTGCTTTAAATAATTTCATTTGAATGGATATAATTCTGCGTTAATTCTACTAATTGAATAGTGCTTTTTTAGCTCCGTAAGGGTTACTCCTTTGTCTACTGCTGCACTCCAAATCTTATCGTCTTTGTTTACCCATTGTTTCTGGCTCTTTGTGGCTTGACTGGCTGAATTAGCATCATCGTCCTCAGCTTGTAACCCTAAAAGAGATTGTAGGGTATATCTTCGGTAGTAGGTTATGGCACTTCCGAGCTTCTGTGGGTCATCCATTTGAGGTAATACTATTGAACTGGTAACGCTTTCTCCAGATTCTGTATCAATAACCTCAGAAAACACTTCGCCTTTTATAATTGGTTGGAGTAATAGCAGTCCATTCTTTTGCAGTAATGGTTCAACGTGCTTTAGTAGCGAGTTGATATCAAAATACTTTGATTTAAAGAATGGGTTTGTTGAGTCTTTAGAGATAGCTCCTATCTCTTTTTTGACCTCGTTTAGTTTTGTGTATAAATTCATATTACAAATATAATTAAAATGTTCTTATAATGTTTATTTAGTTAAATTTTTTCTTATTAATGTTGTCCTTTGTTTTGTGTAACAATAGTTTTATTGTTTTTATTATAAAGCCCTCAAGACCAAGAGGGCTTTTTCTTTTATAATTGTCTTAGTTCTTGATAATAGTCTAATAGTGAGTAGTGCATTTCTTTAGCGTTATTTACTGCTATTCGCATCAAGTCGGTAACGCAGTTTTGATTATTCAGATTAACCTTTCTTTTGCCCTCTATAACGCTATTTAAAGTATGTATAGATATTTGGTGTTTACTGGCTACTGATTTACGCTGCTCTACGCTTGTGCAAGACTTTAAAATGTCTTTTAACTCTTGGGATATTGTTTTTGTATATTTCATAATAGGTTTTTAAAATCGTTATTAATGTTATTATCTGATTTAACTGAGTCGTTAAAATTATTAATAGACTTTGTAAGATATTGGTACTTTAATATCTCGTCTAACTTGTTAATTAAAGCATCAATCATATTAGCCTTGTTATCGCACATTAGACTGATTGACTTGTCGTCTTCATTGTCTCCAGCCCATTCGATTGACTTTTGCTCCATTAGGTGTTTCTCTTTTCTTAGAATGCTTCTGATTTCCCAGATTTCGTTTTTTGTTAAATTCATTTTCTTATTTTTATGTATGTTAATTCTAAGGCTGCAAATAATCCAATAAGGAATAATATAGATGCTGCTCTTGGCTCTTCTACTGCACAACACCATAACGATAATGGCATAAATGCTGATAATAATTTTAAAATTGGTTCTTTCATATTGTTTTGTGTTATTGTTTAATTTTATTATTTACTTTTAATTAGTCTAATAATATCTCTCGCATACCAACAAGTATTATAAGAGTAATAAGTATCACAAGAGTTAGCTCGTAAGTTAATCTCTGGAATACGTAGCTCGTAGCCAGTGTAATTTTTAGTACCTCCAGAAGTAGTGTAAGTTAAGCTATTTGGTCTCCACTTAGTCTCACTCCATTCTTGTAATTTATGCTCAATATTAAGGTCAGTCAAAAGTTTAGAAATTGACTTCAAAGATGGCATTCTACCACCTTTGCTATAAATGTCTGACTTCTTTAGTAAAGAATTATAAGTTTTGTTGTTTGTTAAATTTGTCATTTTTGTTTGTGTTAATTGTTTATTGTACTACAAATATATACACAATGTTTACAATACAAAACTTTTTTTAAAAAATTTTTATTTTAACTGAATCCTCTAAACCTTTATTGCTTGTAATCAGTATGCTCTTTACTATCTTGTAGCTATCATTCTCAAAGATTATATCCTCAATCATCTTAACCATAGCCACGCAATTAGAAGCATCCAATGCTCTTGATTTAAATGTAAAATGGTATTCTGTGTTATAAGTATTTGTCTTTGGCAACGTTTTATTGAACTGGCTTTTTACGATTAGCGTATAATTATCTTTTATTTTCTTACGTTTAGTCCAATGCATACCAGCATACCACTTATTTAACGAAATTTTAGGTAGGTCTTTTAATATTATTTCCATATCACAAAAATATATTTTTTTTTATATGTATTAATTTTTAATATTTGTAGCCACAAAACAAATTTATATGAAAGAAACATTTTATTTCAGCCACGATTATACCTCAAGGGCTGATGAGAAAATTAAAGAGCTGATTTATCAGACTGGTATGGAAGGCTATGGAATCTACTGGTCAATTATTGAAGACTTGTACCAAAACAATAACCTATTAAAGTGCGATTATGCTCGTATAAGTTACGACTATCATTGCTCAAGTGATTTAGTTGAAAAAGTTATAGAAAGTTTTAATTTATTTAAGATAAAAAATGATACTTTTAGTAGTATTTCTATTCAAAAAAGATTAGAACTTAGGGAGTCTAAGTCATTGAAAGCTAAGCAATCAGCAGAAAAAAGATGGGGTAGCAATGCGAACGCATCCAAGTCGCATAACAGTCGCAATGCTATAAAGGAAAGGAAAGGAAAGGAAATTAAAATAGATATAGATAGCAGTAAACTGCTAAGTGTGTTTAATTCTATTTTAGGAAAGAAAGCCAGAGTTATACCAGAAAAAGCTAAGAAACAAATAAAAGCAAGATTAAAAGAGGGTTATACTAAAGAGGATATAGTAAATGCTTTACACAACGCATCTAAAGACCAACACCACTTAGATACTAATTATAAATATCTGACATTAGAGTTTATTACTCGCTCAGATAAGTTAGAAAGATTTGTTAATATGGGGGACTATAAAATAAAAACTCAAATATTATGATAAAATCTAACGGAGAAATATTAGAGCAATTATATCACTTGCATAAAAACGGAATACCAGAGGGAAGTAAAGTAG
>Ga0228625_1000236_pt1 | contig 29278 bp, 24 predicted proteins | sample 30DmetaG_FD_190482 | JGI IMG/M metagenome (GOLD analysis project Ga0228625, IMG submission 190482) | Seawater microbial communities from Monterey Bay, California, United States - 30D | ecosystem: Environmental > Aquatic > Marine > Coastal | place: USA: California | collected 2016-10-05
TGGTCCTGGTGGAACTCGAACTCGCGCGCAACTTTCGCAGCCTCCGGGCTGAAGCGCCACGCGACAGGTCCGTATTCCTCTTCGCTGTAATAGGAGCCGAATGCCTTTGCCGCATGAGCCTGCAGATCAGCCCCCGGGTCCTTTTGAAAAGGCTGATCGATAACGGCGATGGCCGCGATGCGATCAAGGCGGAAGCTGCGCAGCCGGTCATCCTTGTCCGGGTCGCGGGCAATGAGGTACTCGCGGATCCCAAACAATAGTCCATAGGGCTCAAGGCTGCGATCCGTGGTGACCTCATCCTCTTTGCCTTGATAGCTGACCGACAGCTGCATGCTGGTTTCCAGAGCTTCTTCGATCGCAGACAAAATTTCAGGGTCCAGGCGCGCACGAGGGCCGGGGCGGTAGGCATGACCGCGCGCCTCCAGCACGGCCTTGGCGTTGCGCTTGATGGCCCGCGCCTCTATCGGCGTAATGCTGGCCAGCATGCGATCACGGATGGATTCAAGATGGTGGACCTCCAGGGGCGATCCATGCTGCCGCGCGCGCAGGATGGCGGTTTCGAGAGAGGCCAGCTCTTTCTCTCTGATGCCCTGATACCGTATCAAAGGCTCATCGTGCAGCTTCCACCATCTGGTTCGATCCGGATCCTTGCGTTTTTCAACCGCAGGGAATGCCTCCTCGAATAGGTGAATAAGGCGTTGTGCGGTCCGCGTGCGGAGCTTCAGCAGTCGCTGGATGTCATCCATGTTGATGCCATTCTCCCTCGCGAGAGCCGCTTCAGCCAGGCGCAAAACGTCGAGAACTTTCCTCATGTGCCAAATATTTCCCTCTCAACGTCAGAAGTTGACGTTGAGCCTAGTGCATTCCCGGTCGGCAGGCCAATAATCGCGAACCCGAAGCCTCAGCGATTCTCTGAAGGAGAGTTGCAGGTCGTCACGTGTTGCGCGTGAGGTATCGGGTTCAGGTCCGGCGCTGAGGGTTTCCACCGGATGGTCATCCTGTCCATCGGTGATTGATCTCAGCACGAAAGCGACGGGCAGGGCGCCCGCGCGATCGACAGAAGGAGCACCATATGTCTCTGCCACCCCGACCAATTTTTTCTCTCAACGAAGTCGCCGCGCGTTGGGGATGCTGCCCAACCGATATTGTGGGCTGGGCGCTCACAGGCCAATTGCAGATGATGACGGCGGTTGGCCCACTTGTTTGCGGCGCCGAGCCCGTGGCCGGTCTTGTGCAAATCAATGCCGCCGACATCATGGTGATGTTCCGACGCTATGCGCGCAGCGAAAAGTCATGCACCGTGCGGCATATCCTTCCCGACGGAAGCGCCATCTGGCGGTATGTTACGCATCCAAAACAGGGACTGCGGTTGCGCCGGGCGGACCTGCTGCTGAAGGCTGATGATGTGCTGGCTTTTGAAGAAGAATGCGATCTTCTTCGGCGAAAAGGTGGCCGCAAAGGCGGTGCCGGGGGCAGCGAGCCGCGCTATGACTGGGACGGCATGTTCGTGGAAATGGTGCGCATCATCAACGAGGAGGGCATTCCCCAAAAGCAGGCTGATTTCGTGTCCCTGATCATCGACTGGTTCCATAGAGAGTCCGAAACCGGTGATATTCCCGATGAGAGCACCATTCGGAAACGGGTCGCAGCGGTCTGGCGCCGTCTCACCGCGCTGGCGTGAGCCCGTCAGCTTGCAGCACGATCGGTCTTCGTATCGTGCACAAGGACGGGTCGCGGCCGAAAGGCCTGGGCCACCGCATCAACGCCAGCACGCAAGGGGGAGTCCATGAAATGGGCGTAGCGCTGTGTAGTCGACATTTGCGTGTGGCCCAGCAGACGCCCGACCATCTCGAGCGAGGCGCCGCCGCTGACCAAGAGCGACGCGAATGTGTGGCGCAGGTCGTGGATGCGCACATCGGGGATGTCCGCCTCGCGCTGCATGTTGCGCCAAAACCGGCGGATTTCCCTAACAGGCTGGCCCGGCGTGTCGCCAGGGAAAAGCCAGGGCGAGCCCTTTGGTACTACCAATTTGCGCTGGCGCACGATCGTGGCAACGTCCGCGGAGATCGGTATGCGATGGACTTTACGCTGCTTGGTGGTGTCAGCCGGCTTGGCCCAGCTGCCATAGTCGAGGTTGAAATGCTCAAAGCGCGCCGTGCGCACTTCACCGACGCGCGCGCCGGTCAGCATGCACATGCGGATGATCCCGGCTGCGCGCTGATCCTCAGCGTGGTCAAGTGCGGTGGCGAGCCGCGCCAACTCCTCATGGTTCAGAAAACGCTCGCGGCTGTTCTCAATCCGCATACGAAAGCCTGCTGCCGGGTTGTCCTCCCGCCATTCCCAGCTGATGGCCAGATTGAACATCTTGCGCAGAAGTTGCCCTACCCGGTTGGCCCGGATCGGTGTAGGTTTCCAGCCTTGCAGTTTGCGCGCGCGGTTGTTGGGCTTGAGCTTTGAGGGACGCGGCCGCCCCTCGGCGACCTTGTTCAGAAAACGTTCCACATCCTGCTTGGTGATTTCTGTCACGAGCCGGTTGCCCCATTCAGGTTCGACCATCTTGCGCAGCATTGAAATCTGGTCCGAGGCGTTGCGCGGCGCGAGCCGGGGTAGGTGTTCCTCAATATAACGATCGATCATGTCGCTGACCTTCGGAGCCTCGCGCTCGGTCTCGCGAACAGAGAGCGGATCAACACCCTCGTCGATCTGTCGCCGGATTTCCTTGGCGCGTTCGCGCGCGGCCGTGGTGGTCCATTCCGGCCAGGCGCCAAGTTTGTAGCGCCGCTGCCGACCATTGATGCGGTAATCCAGCGTGAACGCCTTACTGCCCGATCTATAGACGCGGATGGCAAATCCGGCGATCTCGCTGTCAAACACCTGATAATCACGACCTTTGTCAGCCTCGAGGTTGCGAGCTGCTTTTTCATTCAGTTTCAATCCGTTGCGCATGAATTCCCGTCTCCTTCTAACTGTGACATGAGGCGTAGATCCGCTCTCGAATCAAGTTAGAGCACGTCAGTACCGCCGGAATTTAGGAAGAACCCGGAACTCGTAAGCGCGGGATAAATTCCGGAAACTGGAGAAGTGACTGCGTATGGTGAGATGGCGTTCGCCACTTGCGGACGTGTGCAGCGTCCGCCCGGAGCATCTTAGCTGTTGCAGCGCCATCGACGTGGAGGGCGGGAAGCGGACGTTCGCTGCGTTCTGGACCGATGGCCGCTATGCGGACAAACCGGACTTGTGCGGTTGCGGCTTTTGCTGACGCAGCATTTCCTCGCACCAGCGGCGGCATCTTCTCGGCGACGCAGAAAAGTTCACCGAACCGGACCTTCACCGGTGCCAACTCTGGCAGTTTGCAAACCGTCAATTCGCTGCAGCCAGGACCGACCATCGAGGAGCGGACATCGCTGCCGTTCGCCTTGCCAATCTACACACCCGCAAACCGCACATTTCTGGCAAGCCTCCGGCGAGACCCGTCTGACCGTCTATTGGCTTGAATGCTAAGTCAGGCCTTACGATCAAACCTGAAATTGAAGTTTTGCCGGCGTCGGATTGTCCATGGCGGCGGAACTGGAGAGACACGGACAAGCTCCTGATTGTAGAAGAGAGTTTTGCCGGGTCACGGCAGTTGACTATGCAGGATTGCGTGCAGATGTTTCTGTCGCATTGTTGGGCGCGGGGATAGAGTGTTTTCGACACGCTCGCGTTTCTGTCAGGCGCGGCATCGGCATCACGAAGCTGCGTCGCTCATAGCAACATGGTGCCTTTACCGTTGCCCGTGCCCATGCCCAGACAACCAAGCCGATCCTGAATCACATAGTGCGACACCTGAGACGGCAGGCCCGCTTTGAATGCAAAACTTGACCGCTCCACTTAACACGTGGCAACGCCTCTTTCTTCATGGGGGGAAATTCCGAATCTTCTGCGATACAGCTTTGAAAGATGTGTGGTGCTGGAAAAACCGCTCGCTATCGCGATCTCCAAGATTGGCATATTAGTTTGTTGAAGGAGTCTTCGAGCATTCTCGAGACGCAATTTATCGCTGTATTTCTTGGGGGACATGCCGAGGTTTTTTGCGAACAGTCTCTCCAATTGTCGGCATGACACGCCGATCTTCTCGGCAATCTGCGCAGCAGAAAGCGGATACTCGATGGCCGCTTTCATGGCCTCCATCGCGGCAATCAAATGTTCGTTCTGAGAGCCGACCTGACATCTCAGCGAGAGGGTTTGTTCGTTTTCCTGGTCCCGGACACTGGAGCAGACCAGCGCAGCGGCGGCCCGATGCGCGCAGTCGATCCCCTGGCTTTCTGCGATCAAGGCAAGGAACATGTCTAGCGTCGCAATACCACCCGCGCAGGTCATCGACTTGCCAGTTTTCGTGAACACCTGCTGGCGGACGTCCAATTCGGGAAAGGTTTCCTGCATCGCAGATGAAATCGCCCAATGGGCTGCGACTTTCTTTTCCGGCAACAGACCGGCCTGGGCCAGGATGGCGCTTCCGCTGCCAAGCGTCCCCAGGGTTGCACCGTAGCGAGACGCCTTGCGCAGGAAATTCAGCAACTCTCGGCTTGCGGGCGTTTCCATACGATTGCCGCCGCACAGCAGGATCGTGGCATTCGTTTCGATATCGTCTAGTCTCCCGTCCACGGCAAATGACACACCGCTGCGAGACCGGACTGATTGCCCGGTTTCGCTGTGAACCCGCCATTCGAAGGCGGGTCTGGCCGCGGCGGTGTTTGCTTCGGAGAGGGCTTCGATGGCAATGCTGACATCCATGGGCGAATAAGTCGGCAGTAACAGAAAGACGAACCGCTGCACAGAAGCGGTCGTCATGCGCGAACCTGGCAGGAAAGGTCTGGTATCGAGGCAAGTCATGGGTTGCTTTCTGCTCCTGGTTTCGTCCTGTGCGTTCAGCTGTTGGGTCGAATCCTAGCGGCGGTCTTCTTCGCGAAGGCATCCAAACGCGAGCGGGCATCGGGCTGGGTGTTCACAACGCCGGCAATCACGGCTTCGCAATAGGCTGCATCCATGGCCGACATATTCTGCATATGGCTGACGGCCGAACAAATGGCGAAGTTGGACAGCGGCAGGTTGGCAGCGGCGCAACGCGCCAGCTCAAGCGCCTTGTCCAGGCTCGACCCAGAGATAAGGTATTGCATCAGGCCCACGTCCAGGGCCTCTTGCCCCTGATAAACGCGGCCCGTCAGCATCATGTCGATCATCCGGGATTTCCCAACCAGATCGACGACACGGATCGTGGCACCACCGCCCGTGAACAACCCACGCTGGCCCTCGGGCAAGGCAAAATAGGCAGTTTCATCGGCAACGCGGACATGTGCGGCGCTGGCCAGTTCCAGCCCGCCACCAACAACTGCACCATGCAAAGCTGCAATGATCGGCACGCCGCCATATTCCATCTTATTGAAGGCTTCGTGCCAGCGCAGGCAGACATGCATGAAATCAGCCGGGCTGCGGTCTTCGTCATGGTGTTCGACCAGATCAAGCCCCGCACAAAAGTGATCGCCCGCCGCTGCCAGCACAATTGCCCGCGCACCCTGCCGAGGTGCCTTCGAGAAAAGCTCGATAAGTTCTTCGATCGTGGCCTCGTCAAGCGCATTGCGTTTCGCGGGGCGGTTCAGGGTGACAACCCAGATGCCCTCGTCTTCTAACGTGACGGTTACGTTGGCGAATGAGAAGTCAGGATGAGGCTGAGACATGCGATAAGACCTTGGATCTACAAGATTTGATAGGGATTAGGGCGGGCCAGGTCAGGCCCGCCCAGGGGCATGTTATTCTTCGCTGTGCACGCTTTGAACCCCAAGAGCTTCGCGCCGTCCATCGCGCAGAATACCCTTGATCAAGGCCACTCCCATCAGCGCCATCACGACGCTGAAGGGCAACGCACCGATCACCATAGCGGTCTGGATCGCGCCAAGCCCGCCAATGATCAGCAGCGCACCCACAACCATCGCCAGGGCCACGCCCCAGAAGATGATGTGCGGGCGTCCTTTGGGGCCTTCATCCCCGCCCGAGTTGATCGTGTTCACGATCAGAACCGCGCTGTCGGCCGTAGTGACCAGATAGGTCAGAAGCAAGATCACAACCACGATGGCCATGATCCAGGCCATGCCAGAGTTCAGGATGACATCCAGCATCGCAAACAGCTGTGCCTGCTGACCAGCACCCGAGATTGCGTCTCCGGCGGTGCCGTTCAGGGTCAGGTCGACCGCCGTGCCGCCGACAATCGTAAACCAGACAAAGCACATCAAAGATGGGATGATGATAGCACCCATTACGTATTCCCGAACCGTACGGCCACGGGATACGCGGGCAAGGAACACACCGACGAAAGGCGCGAACGCGATCCACCAAGCCCAGTAGAAGATGGACCATGCTCCCTGCCAACCAGACAAACGGCTGTCTGTGCCGGCAGCATAGGCCGCGGCGACATCCGCGTCGGACAGCGTTGCCGCCGATGCCGGAAGATCCGCGGCGAAGCCTTCAAGCGATCCCCACGGGCTGGTTGCCGACCCGTAGAGCGCAGCAATGTCATCTGCGGGCAAGGCTTTGGCTGCCTCGGGCAGGTTTGCGGTGAAGGTTGCTTCGGGCACTGAGCTCCAGACAGTGAACAACAGGCTCGGCAGGGCAACGATGTAGTCGAACAAGCCCACGAACAAAGCCGTCAGGCCGAAGGCCGCAGACCCGAAGATCAGGAAGAAGGCAAGCAGGAAGAAGCTGAGAACCATGTTGATGTTCGAGAGCCACTTGATCCCTTTTCCAACGCCCGACAGGGCCGAAAGGGTCGAGGCGCCCATGATGACCAAAAGGGCAACAACGATGGCGGCGGTGGTTGCCTTGCCTTCATCGTTCAACAGCCAGTCGCCAAAGCCGATCCGGTGCATACCCGCAACAAACTGCTCGACGCCAAAGCCTAGAGTCTGAGCGACCCCCAGAACGGTGGCGACAACTGCGACGATGTCGATGACATGACCCAGTTTGCCGGACAGGGCGGAACCGAAGAGCGGTGTCAAACCGGACCGGATGGTCAAAGGCAAATTCCGACGATAGGAAAAATAGCCCAAGGACAGGCCCACTAGCGCATAGCACGCCCAGGCCGAGAAGCCCCAGTGCAGGAATGACCACTTGTAGGCATTGCGCACGTTGTCTGCACCCGACATCATGGCTTCGCCGGCGATCGTTTCAGGGTTCAAACCGAAATGATACATGGGTTCGGCGGTCGCAAAAGTCAGCATGCCGATCCCGATGCCAGCGCCGAACATCATCGAGAACCAAGAGAAGCGCGAGAATTCGGGCTTGTCATCTGGCAGGCCCAAACGCAGGCGCCCTGTCGAGGGGATCAGTGCCAGCACGACACACACGACAATGAAGAAGGCCACAACCCAAGTGTACCAGGTGGCGAAGCTGGCCAGAAGGAAGCTGTTCAACCCCGAAAGGACAGCGGCCGCATTGTCCGGAAATGCAACAGCCCAAAGGATGAGTGCGCCGATCAAAATCTTCGCAGTAATAGTGACGTCTTTGCTGAACCCATCATAAAAGCCGCCGTCAGCGACTTCGATCTCAAGATCCATAAGTGGTGGCTCTTTTGCCATGTGTTTTTCCTCCCAAATAGGATTGAATTAGGTGCGTTCCGACTGACGGCAGCCGGGCCGCCCCCCGTCTCAGATCCAGAATTTCTCCCGCACCAGGGCCTTCCGTTCGCCTTCCGGCGTTTGCACGGTCAGTTCGGTGCCATCCTCCCAGTGGCCCGCGTCGACCATGCCGATCGCAACATTGGTGGTGAAATCCGGCGACCACGCCGCCGAGGTCACTTGCCCCACGCGTACGCCATCGTGCATCAGCGGCCAGGCGGCGCGGGCCGGAACCAGCGGCTCCCCCGGGATCGAGATCGCACGAATTTGGCGCGCAAGACCCTTAGCCAGTTCACGGGCCATCGCCTGGTGACCAATGTGGTCGTTGCCTTCGGTGGGCTTGCAAAATTTGCCAAGCCCGCATTCCAGCGGCGAGTTGTCCATGGTCATGTCGTTGCCATAGCTCAGCAAGCCGCCCTCGATCCTCTCGATCAGGTTCGGGCAGCCGGGACGCACATTCAGATCCTTGCCAGCAGCGAACAGCGCATCCCACAGGGGCATTCCGCGCTCGGACCCTTCGACATAGATTTCGAACCCGCCCTGCTTTGAGTAGCCCGAGCGGGCGACAATGAACGAGGTGTCGCCGAAAGCCAGACGCTTGTAGCGGAAGAAGCGGATATCGCGCACTTCTGCTCCAAACACGGTTTCCATCAGGTCGTCGGCCTTCGGGCCCTGCACCGCCAAGGGCGAGACATCCGGTTCAAACACCCGCACATCCAGCCCTTTGCCCACGGCCACCCCCTTGATCCACAAAAGCAGATCGCTGTCTGCAATCGACACCCACCAGCGTGTGTCATCATGCTTTATCGCCACCGGATCGTTCAGCATCTTGCCGTCTTCATCGGTGATCGGCACATAGAAGCACTGATCCGATCGCATCTTGCTCAGATCGCGGGGGGTCAGCATTTGCATCAGGCGGGACGCATCCGGCCCGTTCAGCTCGATCTGCCGTTCAACGGATACATCCCAAACCTGCACATGCTGCTTGAGATGACGATAGTCGAACTCGACGCTTTCAAACACGGTCGGCAACAGCATCCGGTTGTAAACCGTGTAAGAGGTCACGCCAGCCGCTTCGACACCGCGGGTAAAGGGCGTCGAGCGCAGGCGACGGGAATGAGAGATGGTATAGGCCATTTACGAGCTCATGGTTTTGGCAGCATCGCGAAGCCGGAACTTCTGGATCTTGCCGGTGGAGGTTTTCGGAAGGTCTTGAAAGACGACGGCCTTGGGCGCTTTAAACCCTGCAAGATGGGTGCGGCAGAAGGCGATGATGTCCTCTTCGGTCGCATCAGCGTCTTCGCGCAGCTCGACAAAGGCGCAGGGAGTTTCGCCCCATTTGTCATGCGGCATGGCAACCACGGCGGCAGCTTGAACAGACGGATGGCGGTACAGCGCGGCCTCGATTTCCACGGATGAGATGTTTTCGCCACCCGAGATGATCACGTCCTTCAACCGGTCGCGGATCTGCATATAGCCATCAGGGTGCACCACGGCGGCATCCCCCGACCAGAACCACCCACCGTCGAAGGCTTTGGCGGTGGCATCGGGGTCTTTGTAGTACCCTTTCATCACGGTATTGCCGCGCACGCCGATCTCGCCTTGCGAGGTGCCATCCTTTGGTACGGTCTCACCGGTTTCGGTGTTAATCACCGACACCGCCTCGACCATCGGCAGGGCAATGCCCTGCTGAGCCTGCAGCTCGGCCTGCTGGCCGGGATCCAAATCGTCCCAGCCGTCCTGCCACAGGCATTTGGAGATATGGCCATAGGTCTCGGTCAAGCCGTAAACCTGCATGACGTCGAACCCCATGGTTTTGGTCTTTTCCAGAACCGACGGGGGCGGTGGGGCGCCTGCGGTCAGAACCTTGATGGCCGGATCGAACGGAGTCGTATCTTCCGTTTCCGCCTCGGCCAGCATTTGCAAGACGATCGGCGCCGCGCCGAAGTGGGTCACCCCATGGGCGCGGATGGCGTCAAGGATCAGCTTCGGTGCCGGAGTTCGGGTGAACACCATTGTGCCACCCAGCATGGCGATCATCCACGGATGCCCCCAGCCGTTGCAGTGAAACATCGGAACGACAGACAGATAAACCGGGTAATGCGGCACCTGCCACGCAGCGACGGTGCCAAGCGCCATCAGATAGGCGCCCCTGTGATGGTAAACCACGCCTTTGGGTCGCCCAGAGGTGCCCGACGTATAGTTCAGGGCAATGGCGTCCCATTCATCTTCCGGCAAACCGATCGCTTGGGTTGAAGCTGCGTGCTGCAACAGCTCCTCGAATTCTGCACCACCCAGAGTGTGCGGGGCATTTGCGGCAGGATCGTCCACCTCGATCACCGGGATCTCGCGACCCAGAACCTCGAACGCGCGAGACAGCAGTGGGATCAGCTCGCGGTCCACGATCACCAGCTTCGTGTCGGCATGATCAAGGATATAGGCGATGGTTTCAGCTTCCAGCCGCGTGTTTAGCGTGTTGAGTACCGCCCCCGTCATAGGCAGGGCAAAATGCAGCTCGAACAGCTCGGGGGTATTTGGGCACAGGGCCGACACGGTATCCCCGCGCCCAATCCCGCGCGCGACAAGCCCGGCCGCGATGGCACGCACCCGCGTGGCGGTCTCTGTCCAGCTGCGCTGCAGATCCCCATAGATCACAGCGGTGCGCGATCCGTGCAGCGCCTCGGCCCGGCTTAGAAACGAGACGGGCGAAAGCGGGACATAGTTGGCCGTAGCCTTGGCGAATTTATCAAAGTTTTCTTGCATGGTCGCTCCTCCATATTGACCAGTGCGGGAATTCCGTTGGGGCTCAGCTTTCGCCGAACCCCTTTGGAACAGGCAGGTCGGGGAGTGATTTTGCCCGTTTCTGAAGGCTGCGGCCGATCACCACGCGGCTGATCTCGGTTGTGCCATCGACGATGCGCAGCATTTGGCTGAGGCGTGATAGACGGTCCATGCCATAGGGTTTCAACAGCCCCATGCCGCCCAGAACCTGCGTGCAGGTGTTGGCAGCTTTGACCGCCGCGTCCGGCACAAAGCGTTTCGCGTGGGCGGCCATGACCGGACCTTCGGGCGTACCCAGCGCGTTGGCAGCCGCACGATACAGCAGGCGCGAGGCTTCAAGATCGGTGGCCACATCCCCCAGCATCCACTGGATGCCGTCCAGATCCAGGTTCTTGCCGCCGAACATCTTGCGGTTCTTCGAATAGGATAGCGCCGTATCCAGCGCGGCTTCCATCAATCCACAGCAGCCCGACGCAATCGACACGCGCGCGATATCAATGGCCATCAGCGAGCCTTGCAGGCCTTGGCCGATCGGCAGGATGATGTTGTCCTCTGACACCACCACGTCTTTCATGTACATCTCGGAAAGCGGCAGGAAATTGTAGGACGGCGTGTCATAGCGCGGACCGAAGCTCAGCCCCTCAGCATCCACGGGAATGGCGATCATCGCCATGTCATGGTGGCCGGGTTTGTCGCTGGTCTTGACCACGGTGAAATAGATGTCAGCCTCGCCTGCCAGCGACACCCATGCCTTGGCGCCGTCGATGGTCCAGGTGCCGTCGTCATTGATCACCGCGCGGCTATACATGTTTGTCGCGTCCGAGCCCGATTGCGGCTCGGTTAGGGCGAAGTTGGCCAGTTTCCGGCCCGAGGTCAGCTCACGCGCCCATTTCTCTTTGAACGCATCCGTGCCATAGCCGCAGCCGGCGAAGGTACAGATGTTGTGCATCGACAGGGCAAAGGCATAGGCCCCATCGCCTTTCCCCAGTTCTTCGTAGACGCGGATACCTTCGCCCAGCGGCAGACCCTGGCCACCGAAGTCTTCCGGTGCATACAGCCCGGTCAGCCCCAGCGCCGCTGCCTTGCCCGACGCCTCGCGCGGCCACACGCCTGCGTCGTTCCAAGCATCTACGTTGGGCTTGATGACTTCATCTGTGTGGCTGCGAGCGGCGGCAAGAATGTCGTCGATTTGTGCGGGCATAGCGGTCTCCTCATCGCTTTGGCGCGTCTGAGGGGATTTGGTATTTTGAAACCGGCGTTTGTGGTAGAAGGAAAAAATTGCGGAGAGGATCGAATTATTTTATGCACTACAACCTTCCAACCCTGAAAGGGCTACGTGCCTTTGAAGAAGCCTTTCTGCGCGGCAGCTATACCGCCGCCGCAAAGACGTTGAATGTCCAGCAGCCGGCGATCAGCTATCAGATCAAGCGCTTAGAGGACGATTTGGGGGTGACGCTGTTCACCAAGGAACGGGGCCGACTTGTCCCGACATCTGCAGCAATTGAGCTGTTTGAAACGCTAAGTCTTTCGTTCGACGCCATTCGAAGGACATCAAACAAATTGCGCCAGTCCTCGGCAGATCCTGCCTTTACCATCGCGACATATCCTGGGATCGGCACCTATTGGCTTTCGCCGAAACTTCCGATTCTGTCCAAGGATTTGGCGGTTCCAGTCAAGGTGGTCACGCTTGTGAAAGACATCGACATTCTTAGAGAGCACGCCGATTGTATGATCCTATTCGGCAAAGGTGATTGGCCGGGCTTTGACGCGCGACTACTGATGCCCGAAGCCGTTTGCCCCGTCGCCGCGCCCGATCTGGCCGAGAAGTTCCGGCGCGCTTCAACCGAGACCGGAACGGCCGATATCACGATTATCGAGCAGGACGATCCGGAGGCGCGCTGGATCAGCTGGGAAGATTGGCAAAACCAGACCGATGATGGCGCCCTGCCCTCGGCCGAGCGGATCACTGTGAACGACCATGGATTTGCCCTGCATCTGGCCTTGACGGGGGCCGGGGCGACGTTGGCGTGGATGGGTGTTGTCGAGGATCTATTGGCTGGCGGCAGTTTGGTGCCGTTGTCAGACAAGATCGCAACGTCAGACGCCGGCTATTGGCTTGTCGGACGGTGTGGATTCTTTGAAACGCCCCGGGGTCGGGCCGTCCTGAAACTGAGCAGCTGAGTTTCGACGTGGCGACCGTGCCTCGAATGGCTCAGAATGCTCCATCGCCGCATCAGGGGCGGACAACCGCTCCGAATTGGCGAACGGCAGGACCGTTCGCCAGGGTAGATCAGATGTCAATCCGCTCTGCGATGCTTAAAGCGTCCTCAAGCTCCACGCCAAGGTAGCGCACAGTGCTGTCGACCTTCGTGTGACCGAGCAGCAGCTGTACCGCGCGGAGGTTGCCGGTCTTGCGATAAATCTCCGCTGCCTTTGTACGGCGAAGCGAATGGTCGCTGTCCGATGCCCATGAAACAAGCCGACGCTGCGACCGCATTCGGCCGCAAAGAGCCCAAAGTCCCGGATGCTGCGCAAAGTATGGAGGTCAGCTTTGCATTCGTTTTGTCGTCGCGTCTTCCCATCGAACAAATGCGGTTGAATCTTGAGACTGACCTTTGCGGATCGAGTTCTATTTCTGCACGCAAGTCTAACTCGAAGACGGCGGCGCCTCTGAAAGTCGGGCTGACGGCAGTTGCATCAGCGAAAGGGCTCCGGCCCCGCAAACAGCGTAGCCAACAAAAATCGGATACAACGTCATATTGTAGCTGAAGCCGACTGCGCCGGCCGCGATCACACCTATGAGGGTCAGGATCGAGGCCGTGACCGCAGCCGCAAGTCCTGCAATATGCCCAAGTCTTTCAAGGGCGATTGCGTTGAAGTTTCCGAAGGTCAGGCCAAGAAGGAAGAGCGCAGGACAATTCGCAGCCATGAACAGCCAAAGTGCTGGTAAACCGCCAAGAACGGCCATGACACCTACGAAAAGCAGCGACCAGACGATCAGGCCTGAGACGGCCACCACGCAAATCTGTTCCATGGTAAAGTGCTTAACCAGCCGGGCGTTGGTCAGTGTCGCCGCCGAGATAAACAGCGCCGCCCCGCCGAACAGAACGGCATAGAGCTTACCAACATCATAGGTTTCTTGGAAAAGTTGCTGCGACGAGTTGATGTATCCCATCAGTGCCCCGTAGCAGAGACCTCCTGCCAATGTGAACGCAATCGCGCGTCGGTCACGCAGGACCTCCACAACCGAAGCGGCGAAGACGCGGGGTCGAAGGGGCCGTTTTTCGGCCAGAGTCTCCGGTTGCCTGAGCAGCAGCCAGACGGTTCCGCTCATACAGATCACCGAGAGGAGAATAAACAAACCGCGCCACGGCATGACCAGCAAAAGGAATTGACCAAGCGACGGGGCCAGCACAGGCACCATGATGAAGATACCCATGATGATCGACATGACACGGGCCATGGCCGCGCCTTCGAAACGGTCCCTGATAAGCGCGACAGTCACGATTCGGGGGCCCGCTGCACCGATTCCTTGTAAGAGACGACCGGCGATCAGCACTTCGAACGTTGGCGCCATCGCGCAGACCAATCCACCGATTGCAAAGAGAACCGCCCCCAACGTGATGGCCGGTCGGCGGCCGACGCTGTCTGATAGCGGTCCAAAGACCAATTGGCCTGCCGCCAACCCTAAAAACAGCACGACAATCACCAGTTGGCGCTGGTTGCTCTCCACTATGAATTCGGTCGCCATCTCCCCCAATGCGGGAAGCATTACGTCAATCGACAGCGCAATCGTCGCCATCAAGACAGTCGCCATCGCAATGAATTCGGGGCGTCCAGGTTGCTTGAATGCAGTGGTCATCCTTAGGCTATTATCTGCAAAATGCAGTCATTGAACATGGTTATTCAAACGGCAGCAAAGTCCCGCACAGTTTAAGTTCGCCGCTTAATCCATGCTGCAGGCCGCAACAAAGGCCGTTTTTCTCGCCGCGCGGCGGCATGACAGATTTCGCTCAAGCCGCATTTTTCTCGCTGCGTGCGCTCGCAGCACAAATTCACAATGACTGGGTCGGGCTCAAACCATCCATTCGCTGCGCTTTGCCTCAACGGCAGCTAAGGGCCGCCAGCGAGGACGGCCCAAACTGCTAGATTTCAATGGCCTCAGCAATTGCTAGCGCGTCTTCAAGTTCGACGCCGAGGTACCTGACCGTACTGTCCATCTTGGTGTGCCCAAGCAGAAGCTGAACCGCTCGCAAGTTGCCGGTCTTCTTGTAGATCTGGGTTACCTTTGTTCGCCTCATCGAATGTGTGCCGTAGGCACTTGCCTCTAACCCGATCGAAGTGACCCAATCGCGGACGATCCGCGCATACTGGCGAGTCGAGATATGAAGACGCTCGTGGAAGCGGCCTGGCCAAAGGTACTCTGAGCCGACCATGAGTTCGTCTTCCATCCACTTCTCGAGTGAGGCTCTTGTGCCTTCGGATATCTCAAAGCGCACCGGTTTTTGCGTTTTGCTTTGCAACACGGAAGCCCGTTCTTTGATCTGGCCAGATGCCATGACGTCGACCACTTTCATCTTCACCAGGTCGCAGCCTCGAAGCTTGCTGTCGATTGCCATATTGAACAGCGCGAGGTCGCGATGATTTTCTGCCAGTTCAAGGCGAACACGGATTGCCCAGACATGTTTTGGTTTCAATGGTCGTTTCTGACCGACCATGCGGCCCTTATTCCATGCAGGGCGAAGTGCGCGAATGGCTGGTAGGTTTGGTGTTTCCATGACTGATCCTCCGATCCGCCATGCCCTCCCACAACGACAACCCGACGTTGACATGGCACCATAACACGAGATTGCCGCGCTGCCTCCGAAGTCTCGAATGAGCCCGAACTGTGAGTTTGATTTTCGCGCTGCGCGCGCTCGCAGCGAGAGAAATGTAGCATGAGAGAGAATTTTAGCTCCACCGTGCAGCGAGAAAACCAGCCATCCGTGCAGATCGCGGCTAGGCATTCACCACGAACTCTGCAACAGGTTGAATGTTTCTGAGAGGGTCGGACTATCTTTGCGGCGCTCTAAGGCAACGAAACAAAGACAAGCAGGCACCGAAACTGAATTGCAGACCGCAAGACCAAAGGATTGTTTTTGGTGGAGCGCGATGGAATCGCGGCAAAGGCTTAAACCGATGCCGGATCGCACCATCTCTAGCATCGAGGCCTCTTGGTCGACACGTGCTACCACCCCCAAACGATCGGCCGGATTAGTGTAGATTTTGGACAGAAGACGATAGTGAACGGACCTCTCGGGGGTGCCGATCCAGGGCAGTTTTGCCAACTCTGGCCAATCAGCATCCTCAATCTTCTTTTGCCACCCAACAGGACCGATCACGCGATAGGTGAAATCGGCAAGTTTGATCGCATGTATTGGGTCTTCACTATCCAATTCCATCAAGGGCAAGTCGTCCGGTCCGCACAAATAGAAACCGGCATCAATCTGGCCCCGTTTCAGCCATGTCATGATATCGCCACTGACACCATGGGTCAGTTCAGTTTCAATGTCCGGATGCTCCGTTCGCAAGCGCGCCAGTATTCGACCAAGCCGGATGAACTCTGGGTCTACGATCGTTCCGATCCTGAGTTTGCCGCTAATCCGACCAGACCTTTGGCGGGCACTGCGCTGGAAATCACTCATAGCATCCAGAACTTGTTCGGCCTTCGGCAAGACCGCGGCGCCGTCATGGCTGATCTGAAGGCCGGTGGGTGTTCTGTTGAACAACGTGATTCCCGTCTCTTCTCCCAGCCGTTTGATCTGGTGGCTGATGGCTGGCTGGGTCAGGTTCAGAACCTCAGCAGCACGCGAAACACTTCCCTCACGGGCCACAGTCACAAACGCCAAGATGGTGTTAATATTTGAAAAACGGTCCATATAAAAATTTCTAATATTGCGTTGTGCGATTTGTCATTAGGTTTTTTCGCGTCCATCGCCCAGAGATCATCAAAATCAGCGTTCTGGGAGGAAGCGCAACCGAACCCCAAACCTTTCACGGGCATGCGAATGCCGTGTGCAGGCGTGACGGTTCGATGCTCCTGTCAGCACGCAGATCGCAACGAAACGACGGATGGGTGGATTATCAAAATGTCTGAAGGTTTGAACGGGTTCGACTATATCGTGATTGGCGGCGGCTCCGCCGGGTGCTTGATGGCCAATCGCCTAAGCGCCGATCCGGCCAACAAGGTGCTTCTTCTGGAAGCCGGAAAGCCAGACACCTATCCTTGGATACATATCCCCGTTGGATATCTGTACTGTATTGGAAATCCGCGCGCTGACTGGATGTACAAGACCGAGCCAGACAAGGGCCTGAACGGACGCAGTCTTCTTTATCCACGCGGCAAGACTCTGGGCGGGTGTTCGTCGATCAACGGTATGATCTATATGCGCGGGCAAGCACGTGACTATGACAACTGGGCCGAACTGACAGGTGAAGCTGCTTGGAGCTGGGAAAACTCGCTTGCCGATTTTAAAGCGCATGAGGACCACTATAAGCTTGATGATGGTGCCGATCCGGTCACGGGTGACAACAGCAGGTTCTCGGACATGCACGGGCATGGCGGCGAATGGCGCATCGAAAAACAACGCCTACGGTGGGATGTTCTGGACAGTTTCGCTGATGCTGCTGAGGAAAACGGAATCCAGAAAACCGATGATTTCAACTGTGGCGATAATGCCGGCGTTGGCTATTTCGATGTGAACCAGCGTTCCGGCTGGCGCTGGAACACGTCCAAGGCATTTCTGCGCCCTGCCAAGAAGCGCAAGAACCTTACCATCTGGACGGAAGCTCATGTTAAAAAACTGACATTTGAGAACGGCACCGATGGCGCGCTTCGCTGCGTGGGCGCACAAGTTCATCGTGCGGGAAAAACTATCACTGTAACTGCCGCTAAAGAGATTGTCCTGTCTGCCGGTGCCGTCAACTCTCCTCAGATCCTGCAACTGTCGGGGATCGGGCCCGCAGGTTTGCTGAAAGCGCATGGCATCGACGTAGTGATGGATCAGCCGTTTGTGGGCGAAAACCTGCAAGACCATTTGCAGATCCGCGCGGTTTTCAAGGTCAAAGGCACGCGCACCATGAATACTTTGGCCAACTCCATCGTTGGCAAGGCCAAGATCGGTCTGGAGTATCTTCTGAAACGGTCTGGCCCGATGAGCATGTCCCCCAGCCAATTGGGCGCGTTCACCCGGTCTGATACTGGTCGGACCCACGCCAATCTTGAATACCATGTACAGCCGTTGAGCCTTGAAGCCTTCGGAGACGATCTGCACGATTTTCCTGCCATGACGGTCAGCGTTTGCAACCTAAACCCGACCAGCCGTGGGTACGTTAGGATCACTTCATCCGATTTCCGCGATGCGCCCAAGATTGTGCCGAACTATTTGGACACCGAGGATGATCGCAAGGTCGCCGCAGACAGCCTGCGTCAGGTGCGCGAGATTATGACGCAATCCGCGATGGAGCCCTATAAACCCGAAGAATATAAGCCCGGCGTTCAGTATCAAACTGATGAGGATCTGGCCCGTCTCGCAGGCGACATCGCCAGCACGATCTTTCATCCCGTCGGCACTGTGAAAATGGGCCGTGATGATGACCCCACTGCTGTTCTCGACCCCCATCTACGCATGAAGGGCGTCACGGGCCTGCGTGTGGTGGATGCATCCGTCATGCCGGAAATCACCAGCGGCAACACCAACTCGCCCACGATCATGATCGCCGAGAAAGCCGCTGGCTGGATTTTGTCCGGCCAGTAATCCGACATCTCTCTGAAATCTTGACGTCTTATAGGAGGTCACATGCGTAATTCTTTTTCCAACTTGCCGCTCACCGGCGTGAAAGTCGTTGATTTTGGTCAGTATATCGCAGGTCCCGCCGTCGCGATGTTGCTGGGGGACTTGGGAGCCACAGTTGTTCACATTGATCCTCCGAATGGCCCGATGTGGGACAGCCCTGCGAACGCCACGTTGAACCGCAACAAGGTCATCGTGAACCTTGATCTAAAATCCAAAGAAGGGTTGGAGCAGGCGCGCACGCTCTGTGCTGAGGCCGATATCATCATCGAGAATTTCCGGCCCGGAAAGATCGCAAAGCTGGGTTTTGATTTCGAAGCGATGCGCGAAGAACGTCCCGAGCTGATTACGATTTCGGTGCCAGGGTTTGCGTCAAACGACGCTGAACGGCGGGAATTGCGAGCCTATGAAAGCATCGTGGCGGCAAGCTCAGGTGTGTTCACTGATATGGGCTTGAACCGTGTGCTCATGGGGCTCAACCCATCGTTTTCGCCGTTGCCTCTTGCGTCTGCATACGCGTCGCAGATCGCAGCCTCGGCAACGGTTCTGGCGCTGCAGTCGCGACAGGTGACCGGCCTGGGTGATCAGATCGAAGTGCCGTTGGCCGCTGCCGTGATGGAAGGGCTGTGCTACAACTCGATCAAGGTCGATGGCATGCCCGAGCGCTACCTCACACAGCGTGAGGTCGAGATCGAACGCAGGCGTGTCGAAGGCCTGCCGATGAATGTCAGCTATGAAGATCTTCAAGAACTCATGGACCCCTTCTTCCGAAGCTACATGTGTAAAGACGGGCGGATGTTCTATGTCGTTTGTCCCAGCCACAAAAACCATGCGCGGCGTTGCCTTGAGGTGGTCGGCATCTATGACGATTTGGTTGAAGAGGGGCTGACCTCAGAGGAAAATACCTACAAGCCATGGTCGGAGTGGGAACACGAAACCTCGTTGGGGGTTTATCCAATGCCCAAGGACTGGGCCGACAAGATCTCGGAGCGGATGAAAGAGGTCTTCATGACCCGCACCTCGCACGAGTGGAAAAAGATGTTTGGCCGCGGGCTTATTCCTGGCGCCCCGCAACGGTGGTTGCAGGAATGGATTCACGATGAATACGCAGAAACGTCTGGCTTGATGATTGATGTGCACGATCCGGTTTACGGCGACATGACCCAGCCCGGCCCGGTGGTCTGGATGGAAGAAAGCGGCGAAGAGGCATTACAGCCCTCTCCGCGCCGCTGGGTGGAATTCGACGAGGCGCTGAAGATACTGAAAAAGCATAGAACTGAAATTCCGGAACCTTCTGAAGAGACAGCACAGGAAGGTTGGCTGACGGGTGTTCGAGTTCTGGATTTGTGCAACGTGATCGCAGGGCCGCATTCGGCCAGCTATCTGGCGCGGTTCGGTGCCGAAGTGATCAAGCTGGAACCGGCCGAGCCGATGTATGACAGCTGGAACACCGTAATCTACGGTATGTCCCAGATGCGCGGGAAGCGTTCGATCTTGGCAGACATCACATCTCGCCACGGTCGGCAGGTGTTCGAAGATCTGGTGAAATCCGTTGATGTCATCGTTTGGAACGCACCTGATAACCAAGTCAAAAAAATGGGGCTGGATGCAGACAACCTGCGTAAACTCAACCCTGACGCACTGTTCTGTAAGCTTGATTGTTTCAGTGGCGTGCGGCGCGGGGCTCGTACAGACTATATCGGCTATGACGATCTTGTGCAGGCAACCACGGGCATCATGCTGCGCTTTGGCGGGGCAATGGACCGACCCGAGGAACACGCCCATGTAGGCACTATTGATGTGATGTGCGGGTTTGGCGGTGCTTTGGGGGTCGCGGCGGCGCTATATCAGAAATATCGCTTCGGCCGTATCGGCCGTGGGCGTACATCCTTGTCGTCCAATAGCGGCTTGCTGCAGGTGCCGTTCGCCTTTGACTACAAAGGACGGGGGCTATTCGATGAGCCCTCTGGTCCAGATGCCAGTGGTTATGACGCGCTGACACGTTTCTATAGCACTGCGTCGCGTCATATTCTGCTTAGTGCCTATGAATCTGATCTGCCTTCGTTCCGTAATGTTGAGGGGCTTGAAGAGCTTCCTGACTTGCAAGAAGAAGAACGCGCTGCATATCTGGCAAATGCATTCCTGACGCAGCCAGCAACAGAATGGATCGACGCCCTGCAGGCGGCTGATATTGGGGCAGTGGTCTGTGAAAATCTTGATTCGTTGCGCGCCCGGAATCTGCGCGATGCAGACGGAAAGCCAGGAACCGACAACGGAAGCTATTCGTTCTCAAACTATCCCGATCACCCAAGTGGTCACGAGGTTATTCAACTTGACCCCTACGCAGTGCGATCCGCTCGTGGAAAAGTAATCGCGGTTACACCTGCAGAAAAATTTGGAACGTCCACGCGTTCCGTTCTTAAAGATCTTGGATACGCAGACACCGCAATCGAAGCGATGATCAAATCTGGCGATCTTAGTGAAAGCTGGAGCGAGGAATATCTTCCCAGCTAGTAAAATCAGCTGCCCAATCCAATGCTGGGATGGGCGGCTCTTGTTGCAACAAAAGGCCTGAATTCAAATTAAGGCCAATCCACCCAAGCCTGACGCATTAACTAGGTCGCGCGACGTTGCATCGCGCGGGAGGACCTTTTGCGTCTTGTGCTTGCGCGCCATTTAGGAGGAAACATGGCCAAGAAACCCCCATTGATGGACTTACCCATCCAAACCGCAGATCGCGGATTTTATGCTGGTTTCAGCAAAGACGTCGCGATCACATCCAAAATCTTGATTGCAGCACTCATCGTTTGGGCCATTGCTGTCCCCGAGAAAGCTGCAAAAATCCTAGGGGATTTGAACAGCTCTCTTCTGGGTACATTCTCTAGCTGGTACATCTATGTCGTCGCGCTGTTCCTGATCGCATGCTTGGTTCTTGCGCTTATCCCAAGCACAGGCCGGTTGAAGTTGGGCCTTGAAGGGGACGCGCCCGAGTTCTCGAATTTCTCTTGGTTTTCAATGATGTTCGGTGCTGGCATCGGGATCGGTATGCTGACCTTCGCGACTGCGGAACCCATGTATCACTTCGCAACGAACCCGAACGTGATCATGGGCGAAGCAACCGGGTCAACCGCTGACAACGTGACCAATGCCTACCTTTGGTCTTTCCTGCACTGGGGCTTCTCGGCTTGGGCGTGTTACGCAATCGTTGGCCTGTCCCTCGCGTATTTTTCCTACCGTCGCAACCTACCACTGACCATTCGTTCTGCGCTGACACCTCTTTTTGGTGAAGGCCTGTCGGGGATCTTGGGGCACGTCGTGGACATTGTTGCCGTCGTCGCCACCATTCTTGGTGTGGCACAGACGCTTGGCTTTGGTGTTGAGCAATTTGTGTCAGGTCTGCATCGCATCGGCTTTGGCGATTGGCTTGTCGTCGTGGAAACGGGAAAACCATCAACTGCGGGTGTGATCACTGCGTTGTTGGTTATCATGGGTGCATCAACATTATCGGCGCTTTCTGGTGTCGGCAAAGGCATCAAGTGGCTGTCTAATATCAACATGGGGCTAAGTTTCTTTTTGTTGGCCTTCTTCCTGCTGTTCGGCTCGACTTTCTTTGGACTAAGTGCACTTGTCGAGGGCCTGTTCAGCTACATCGTTCAACTGCCCAAACTGCTTTTCACAGTTTGGACGTCTGACGGTGTTGAAGGCAGCGAAGCGGCGCAGTTGGCAGGCTGGCAAGGCGGCTGGTCGGTATTCTATTGGGCATGGTGGATCGCGTTTGCGCCATTCGTGGGCGTGTTCCTTGCGCGAATTTCCCGTGGCCGTTCCCTTCGGGAATACATTCTGGGTGCCATCATCATCCCATCGATCATGTGCTTTATCTGGTTCACGATCGTGGGCGGCACCGCGATTGATCTAACACTGAACGGCGGCGCAGGTGATGCGATTTCTGGTGCAGGTCAACAGAACCAATTGTTCGCGATGCTCGACTTCATGCTGGGTTCCAGCCTTGCTTGGATCATGGCGATTATCGTTGTTGTGCTGCTCCTCACATATCTGGTGACCACAGCTGACTCCGCGATCTTGATCGTAAACACGATCAACGCAGCCGGGGCCGAGAAACCATCCGGTCGCCCGCACATCATCTTCTGGGGTGTGGCACTGTCTTTGGTTGTTGGTGGCCTGCTGATCGCGGGTGGCGTTGGTGCTATCCAATCCGCCATGGTCATTGGCGCGTTGCCATTCTCGCTTGTTATGGTTCTGATGTGTATCTCACTCATCAAAGCTATCGTGCGGGATGGAATGCGCGCGAGAAACGGTGTGCAGGCAATTCACGCCGCCGAATAACTTCAGGAAGGGGGCCATGTGTCCCCTTTCTTTCGCCCGACATCAGGTGCCGGGCGCAAACAGCCTGCGATCCTGCCGCACCGTTTCGACAATAAAACGTGTTGTGACAGAGATGTGTGGAATCGCATCCATCGCCTCATGCCAGACCACCCAATAGCTGCGCTCTGCCTTTGTTTCGGGGAACAATGCGACCAACTCCGGATCATCACGAACGACAAAGTCGTGCAAGACACCGATTCCGGCACCTGCTCGCACAGCCGTAACCTGCGCCTGCGCGCTCGAAATCTCAATCTGTGAGTCCCAACCCGGCCAGAAACTTTTGTTGAATTCAAGTTCAGGCGTATAGATCAGATCGTCCACATAACCGACAAGATCGTGTTCGCTAAGGTCGGCAATGGATTGGGGCGCTCCTCGTTCGGCAATATAGGATTTCGAGGCATAGAGGCCGAGCGAATAGTCGGTCAGCTTGGTCGCCTTGAGCCTGCCTTTCTGCGGGCGTCCGATGACAATAGCGATATCCGCTTCGCGTTGCGACAGAGAAAAGGCGCGAGGCGCCGGAACAAGCTGCACCTTCAAATCGGGATAGAGCGCGCGAAGTTTTGGCAGCTGCGCCGCAAGATAGGCCACCCCGAACCCGTCAGGTGCACCGATCCGCACCGTCCCGCTGACCTTGCCCAAACCAGTCGTCTCGGGCGTCGTGCGCAGCTTGAGCATTGCCTCTTCGGCGGCAAGCGCGTTGGGCATCAACAAACGACCGGCTTGCGTCAGGCTGCACCCGACCGTGCGGCGGTCAAATAGCTTTTCGCCCAAAGCCTCTTCAAACTGGGTGATCCGGCGATTGACCCGCGCCTGACTGGTGCCAAGCCGTTGCGCCGCGCGCAGAATTTGTCCTTCCCGCGCGACAGCCAAAAAGAATCGCAGGTCGTCCCAGTTCATCACTCACACCCATAACCGAATAACAGATCGTCATATTTGTATATATTTTTGAATGCAGCACAAGAGTATGAGATGGACCAAGCATTCGGAGGAGATACCCATGCCTGAACTGACCCACTACATCAACGGCGCACATGTGCAGGGCACATCTGGGCGTTCGCAACCTGTCTTCAATCCTGCCATTGGTGCGTCCGAACGTGACGTCCCGCTGGCATCGACGGACGAAGTTAACGGTGCGGTCGCTGCTGCAAAGGCAGCGTGGCCCGCTTGGTCCAAGACACCGGTCCTGCGCCGCGCGCGGATTCTGGATAAATTCAAGAACATTCTGTGGGACCGTGCGGATGAGCTGGCCTCGATTCTGGCCTCTGAACACGGCAAGACCCATGACGATGCCGTCGGCGAGGTGACACGCGGGCTTGAGGTCGTGGAATTCGCCGTTGGCGCGCCGAACTTCATGAAGGGCGAGTTTTCCGAGAACGTCGGGTCGGTTGTCGACAGCCACAACATCCGTCAGGCGCTTGGCGTTTGCGCAGGGATCACACCGTTCAACTTCCCCGCCATGGTGCCGATGTGGATGTTCCCGGTCGCGCTGGTGACAGGCAATACCTTCGTGTTGAAACCGTCCGAACGCGTGCCTTCGGCATCGCTGAAACTGGCCGAATGGCTAACCGAAGCGGGCCTGCCCGAAGGTGTGTTCAACGTCGTCAACGGTGACAAGGAAGCTGTCGACGCGTTACTGCACAACCCGGATGTCAAAGCGGTTAGCTTTGTCGGCTCGACCCCGATTGCGAAATACATCCACCAGACCGGCACAGCCAATGGCAAGCGCGTCCAAGCACTTGGCGGAGCCAAGAACCACGCGATCATCATGCCCGATGCGGATCTGGAAATGACGGCAAACGCGCTGATGGGGGCTGCCTATGGTTCAGCCGGCGAACGCTGCATGGCGATCTCGGTCGCTGTTCCCGTAACCGACGCCGTTGCGGATGCGCTGATCGACATCATGGTTCCAAAAATCAATGCGCTGAAAATCGGCCCGACCACGGACAAAGCCTCGGAAATGGGTCCGCTGGTCACCGAACAGCACCTTGCCAAAGTTCGTGGCTACATTGACACGAGTGAGATCGAAGGAGCGAAAGTCGTCGTCGATGGCCGTGACTTCAACCAGGACATGCAGGGCTACGAGAATGGCTATTTCCTTGGCGGCACGCTGCTGGACAATGTCAAACCCGACATGACCGTCTGGAAAGAGGAAATCTTTGGCCCCGTTCTGTCGGTCGTGCGTCGCAACTCCTATCAGGAGGCCCTCGATCTGGTGCATAGCCATGAATACGCGAACGGTACGGCAATCTTTACCCGTGACGGCGATACCGCTCGTTCGTTCAGCCAAGATGTTGAAGTAGGCATGATCGGGATCAACGTGCCGATCCCAGTGCCGATGGCCTATCATTCATTCGGTGGTTGGAAGTCTTCGATCTTTGGCGAGCATCACATGCACGGGATGGAGGGAGTACGGTTCTACACCCGAATAAAGACCACAACGACACGTTGGCCCAGCGGGCAACGCACCGATCCGGAATTCACTATGCCTACGCTTGGGTAAGGCGCGGCTCACCAACCTAAAGACATGATCTAATGGCGGCTCGACATCCTTGTTGGGCCGCCTTTGTTAGTGCTCAAACTCAAGCCCAAGTTCGCCAACATGGTTCTTCGCAAGATAGTCGCACAGTGCCTCATAGCTACTGTGCAAAGACAGAGAGAAGTGCATTTTCACGTAGGCCATTTCCGGCGTTGTATCGCGCCCATCGTCCACGTTGTTATCCCGCATCACCCGACCGGCCGCATAGGTGCCAGTTACATACCCCCTTCTGAGCATTGGCTGACGGCTATGATCGGAACCTTTTGACCGCGCGCGTCCATCGTCGGCCATGTCCCGCGTCATTCGAGTTCAGGAAACGTGCAGCGAAAGCATGATCTCGGTTTCACCCGAATTGACCTGTTTGAATGGCTGGTCTGGTAAAAATTGCTGCGCCGACGATATTTTATTGCTGCGAGCGCGAGGGAATGCTGCGTAAGCGAAGCGGCAAAACGAAGGTCGGGAAAGTCCCGCAGTGTGTGAGTTCGATCATCTCCAAATTTCGCACGCGCGGCGAATGGCAGGTAAGCGGGCTGCTACTGCAGCATCCGGCGATCGCGCTGAGAGTCCGGTTAGGGCCGAATGCGAAGCAAAGCACAAAAGCCATCTTTTCGATCCCTGCCGACTGATTTAGGAATGCTCCTCAATCGGGTGGGATGTCAAAAGGATATTTACCATGAAAAGGCGTGAAGTCTTACTCAGGGGAGGAGCTTTGGGTATGATGAGTTTATCTGGTCATGCGCATGCAGAAACTGGGTCTGGGTTTTATGTTCCGTCGGAAGAGGCCCCACACCAACGGACCTTCATGCAATGGCCGGTCAATCGCAGCGTTCATCCTGATCCAGTTTTCCTCGATATGGTGCAGCAGACTATCGCGGATGTTGCAAATGCGATTGCGGAATTTGAACCCGTCACGATGCTTGTGGCACAAGGCGATCACGCGCGTGCGCGCAGGAAACTTGCCGCCGCAGTTGAGCTTTGGGATATCCCAACTGAAGACCTTTGGTGCAGGGATTCAGGGCCGATTTTTGTGGTGAACGGGCAAGGCGACCTAGCGATTAGCCATATCCAATTTAATGGCTGGGGTGAAAAGCAAGTGAACCTCCGTGACCGCCAGATCGCAGCCCGCGTGGCAGAGCGCCTTGGATTGCCGCTGCGGCCAGCAGGTCTGGTGGGCGAGGCTGGCGGTGTTGAACAGGACGGTCACGGCCTGTTGCTTGCTCATGAAAGCAGTTGGGTCAATGACAACCGCAATCCTGGCCTGTCGCGGGTTGAGATAGAACGCCGGCTGCTTGCGGCCTACGGCGCAGAGCGCATGATCTGGTCCGCCGGCGTTTGGGGTGAGGACATCACCGATTATCATATCGATAGCCTTGCTCGTTTTACCGGACCCGGACGGGTGCTGATCAACTTGCCTGATAACATGGACATAAGCGATCCATTCCATGCCGCAGCCGCCGAGACACATGATCGGTTAGTTGCCGCAGGCCTTGATGTGGAGGTCATTCCCGAACCTGTGCGCCGCCGCGTGCCCAGCATTGATTTTGTGGCATCCTACGCCAATTACTATGTCTGCAACGGTGCTGTTATCGCCGCCCAGTTCGGGGATCGCGGGACCGATCAAATCGCGATTGATGCCTTGGCGCGCCACTACCCAGGCCGCGAGATTGTTACGCTGAATGTGGATACGCTGGGCGAAATGGGCGGCGGCATCCATTGTGCGACACAACAGATGCCAGCACCATGACATGGCTCGCGCGCAACGCGGCATCGATTGAGGCGGTGGCTGCCACGGTCACCGCGCTCGTCGCTGTCGGAGCGATGGCTGGCGTCTTCCTCCAGCTGAATGAGGCGGATCGGATGCAGCGCGAGCAATCTGCCCGCGAAGCCTATCGCGCCCACCTCGCCTTAGCTGCAACTTTGCCCAACTTTGCGCAGCCGTTGGGCGTTTGCGATTTACTCAGGCCTGACACCGCTTACAGTTTGCCCAGCTCGCAGCATAAGTGTGTCCAGCGCCAGCCTACACTCAACCTTCTCGAAAATTTGCGACAGAACCTCAACGAGATGTGGCAGACAGCGCCCCTAAAATCATTTCGTTGACGGCCACCAAGAATGCAAGGCGATCAAACCCGACGGGGTCTTTGGCTACTGGAATGTTTTGTTGGTCGGTTAACCATTTTGGGAACGGAGAGATAAACGCATAGTGATGGCCTGGGACTGATTTTAGCAAAGATGGGATATTCGTCCGTGCATCTTGTGCCAGTTGTTCGGCATGGAACCGAGGTTGGGCAATCGTGTCGCCTGTAATCGCAATCACGGTCAAGTCTATAAGGGATAGTCCTGATTTTACATTAAGCCCTTGATATACTGGTGCTATCACAACTGCTTTGCCGGTGACGATCGGCTCGTTTCGAAACGAATCGGATGTCGGACGTAGGTTTGCATCTGAGCGGAAAGATTGGATCATCCGGAATATGAACCCCGGGATTTCACAGAATGCAGCATCCTGAACGTCGTTTTCTTTACAATGCTGCGTCGTTATTTTTGAATCATACTCAGCACCCGCAGCAAGCATGATCGTGGCACCACCAAGAGAATACCCAACGCCGTGCACAGGGCCGGATGCAATATGGGCGCTGAAATCAGGATTTGAGCGTATCGCGTTCAATGAAAGCTCTAGCTCAAGATAGCGGTGATCAAGGGCAGCAGTCGTTTTTCGACTGCCGACAAGATAATCGGCCTGATGGTTCGGTGCGATGACAATATAGCCAGCATCAGCCAACTCTTGTGCTGTCAAATAGTGATTGCGGTATCTGCCGCCGTTCCCGTGCGAGAACAACACAATCGGATGCTTGCCTGTGCGCACTGGCGCGTCTTTTGATATTGTGGTTTCAAATGGACCTAACCGTTGTTTAACGCCTGCCGTGTCAGTCGGATACCAGACACCAAACTGCATGCCTTTGGTCGCCATTTCGCGAAAGCCTGCAGCCTGAGACATCGAGCCATATAGCGCAATGAAAATTACAGACGCCGCCAGCAGCAAGCCTTTGGCGCGAAACGTGGCAACTGGTTTAGAAGTGTTATTGAATAAAGGCATCGCGAAGTTGCTCCTTTGAGATAGAGGCACAGGAATAGTCGATCTTGAACGCCAATGCAGGTGTTTCAGAGGCTTCATCCGCAAGATCATTGGTGGCGCAGACGGTCTTCTCGGTCTCAATGATCGATAGGATCAGGCTGTTCTTGACGCCAACAACGCAATCCACACGGCGGGAGTCCCGAACGTTTAGGTTCCAGTTCCCTAGCGAGGCCTGTGCGACCTCGTCTTCAACTCCATTTAAGAGCTTAGTAGTGTCCTGCTGGTTCAAGCTCACAAAAAGCACATTCCCACGGAGCAGCTCGATATCGCCCCGTTCGATAGGCCTGTCGTGGATCTCCTTAACTTGATTTCAGTCAGCCAGAACCCTCGATCACCGTGCCCAGCTACCTTGTTGGTGTCGCCTAGCAGTGGGATTAGTGCCGTTTCGAGGGAGTGAGCTTCTGAGTCCGTCAACCCATGACTGATGATGAGGACTTCGACGTCCTTCCGCGCGCTACGAATTTCGCGAATTTTAGCAAGTTTATGCTCGCCTTCATTGAGGGGCCTGCCGTCCATCTCAATCCGGGCATGGTTAAAACAGCGATTTTCCTTCCCTTTCCCGATGTAGAAAATCCGGTCCTTGAGCGCCCCTTTTTTGCGGGGGTCGGCAAGTGCGTAGACGTAAGCCGCAAGCTTTGCGGACACCATGGCGTTGAATGGCACGAAATAATCCTTCCTTTAGCGCGTCAAATTCAGCATCGATCAATCATTGCTAAAGATCAAGTGAGCAGGCCTTACGGGGCGTCCGATCTCCGCCCTGTACGTCGCTGATGTTGCGAACGGCAGAAAGGTCAGTATTGTGTGAATTCGCCGATATCTTTGCTCTGACAAGAGCAGTGACATTATCGCTTTGCGGTGTGAACTCACGCTGAAGTGCAGTTCTTGATCTGTCTTTCTATTCCAGACGGTTCTGGATTTCCACCAGCTTGCTCTCAAAGACCTCGGCGGGCGTGTGGTAGCCAAGGCA
>Ga0228625_1000259_pt1 | contig 27902 bp, 66 predicted proteins | sample 30DmetaG_FD_190482 | JGI IMG/M metagenome (GOLD analysis project Ga0228625, IMG submission 190482) | Seawater microbial communities from Monterey Bay, California, United States - 30D | ecosystem: Environmental > Aquatic > Marine > Coastal | place: USA: California | collected 2016-10-05
ACGGTACAGTATATGGAGCAGGAGATATATCCAATTCTGTTGAAGCAGAAGAACAAACATACTTCCTTAGAACAAACGCGGACGGTAGCATATACTCAATTCCAGATGTAGTTAATAATACAGAAGTATTTCCTTTTGATTATAGATACGGATTTGGAATAAGAAAATTAGCTAGATTTGATTACGAAAGAAAACCAAAAAACTTTTACGACGGTACTGAAGAGCAATTAGTTTTCGGTGCACCAACATCAGCAGTAAAAGGATTAGAGTACTTATTTCATTTTGAAAAAGAAAGATGGAGAGGACAGGACTTTACTAACTACAACTTCTTTTTAAAGCATACTGGAAAGTATCATATATTAAAAGTACAATCTAGATCAGTAGAAAAAATTAACCTTAAATTTAACTCAGCTGAACTTAGAGCTAGATTACCAATAGGTAAGAAACTTTCTATATCTGCAGGAGCAATAGCAAGAGGACATGAAAGAGCATATGGATATAATCCAATAGAGATTTGGTTAAATGAAACTACAGTAGATGAATTCGGAAATGAATTTCCAACTAACCAATGGTATCAATTAGGATATGAAAATGGATATCAAGATGTTTTTTACACACAAACAAGTACAAACCCAAATACAGGTGAAGAAGTAACCACACAGGATTGGTACTGGCTAGATGAAAATGGAACACAAGTAGCATCATCAGATTTAGACTTCAGAGAAAGGATAATGCCAGAGCTTATGAATGAATTTAATGGACTAGCTTGGGATGAATTAGATTCATGGGTCGAAGTAGCACCTATAATAGGATTAGATTTCTACCATTATAAAAGAGATTTTTGGTTCCATGGATATGCTAACTACATTTTACCTTACCATAGGTATATTAAAGGAGATGAAGAAGCATCGTACTTAAATAGAAACAATTGGGGTAAAGGTGGATTAAGACAAGATGCAGAATTAGAACAATGGTCTGACTATTCATTTGGAGCATCATTAGGTACTAAAATAGGTAAAAACTTAGGGATATTTATACAAGGTGAGTACTCTAAAATGTGGGACAGTAAGTTGTATCAAACAACATTTGGTATAAACTACTCTTTTAAATAATATAAAATGGCAAAACAAATAGGTGAGGAAACTAAAATTACTTTAGACCTCAAAACAATAGGTGTAGTTTTATTCGGTCTTGCAACTGTTATCGGTATGTGGTTTTCACTTCAAGCAGATATAGAAGAAGCAAAAGCTCTTCCAGAGCCGGAAATTCAAAGAATAGAATTTCAAATGAAAGATGAAGCTATTAGAGACGCCATCATTAACACTCAGGATGATGTAGAGGAAATAAAAGAGCAACTTAATAAAATAGATGAGAGGCTTTTTGACTTACAAAAAAGAAACTAATATGAAAAAGTTTATAGTTATAGTACTAATATTACTTACAGGTTCAATTTACGGGCAACAAATACTAACTGATGCTAACTTTGAACAAGCAGTAGAAGGAAGATCAGCTTTTCAAGATGATAATATTTCAATAGTCGTAGTAGAATTCTGGGCTTCTTTTAATGACGATAATTCTTTTGAACATTGGGATAAAATAGAAGGAGTTAAGTACTATAGATGTGACATTGCTAAATCACCAAAAGCTAAGAAGAAACATAAGGTAAGAACAATTCCACACATTATAGTATTCAAAGATGGTTTTGACGAGATACACTTTAAAGCAGGTTTAGACTTTACAATCTCAGAATCACTGGAAGATATTCAAAAAGAAATTAACGAACTATTAAACGAAAGTAAATTTTAGATTATGGCAGACGCAGTACAGTGTATTATCGCAATTAACGACGTAAAGTCCTCAGTTCAAGGTAATGATCCAAGAACTTGGATGAAAGCATGTGCAATAGAAACTTTACTAAAAGGTAAAAGTGGTAAGCATTTTAAAAATTGTTTAATAGGTAAAATAGAGTCAACTAAGGAACACATCGAAGACCCGGCAGGATACGCTGAGGAATTATATAGTAAAATAAAAAATAAATGTAGTTAATTATGAGCTGTTATACAAGAGAAGAAATAGAAGAAGCAATGAAAGCTAAAGGCTTTAAATACTTCACAGGAGGAGATTATGATGTTAACATTATAGGAATAAGAAACTCAGAGACTAAAAATAGAGTAACTAATGCCTTCGATGACTGTGTTACTATATCCTATAAAGTAGAAGGGGAGTGGAAATTCCATTGCTACAAGGCTACTACAGATCCTGGAACACATTGGGTTGAAAATGTAATGAATGATAAAGGAGTAGCAATATTAAAACCAGGTCAGTACAGAGGTTCACATAAATTAAGATTACACGCTGGTAAGTATTTAGCATTAGGTCAAAAGAAACCAGTTAAAGTATATCGAGATAATAATAGAGACAACAAATATGACCTATTAGAAGAAAATGTAGATGAAGGTATCTTTGGAATTAACATTCATAGAGCTACTGGACGTGCTGGAGGAAAGTCTACAAGAGTAGATAAATGGTCTGCAGGCTGCCAAGTTATAGCCGATAATGATGATTGGCATGAATTCTTAGATATCTGTCAAATTGCTAGAGAGCAATGGGGTAACTCTTTTACCTACACTCTTATAGAAAGTAAAGATATAGCATAAAAGTTGCCTATTAAGGATATTGTTCTTATATTATAGTTATGAAAGCAAACACATTACAAGGGTACCTACTGTTCGCAATCCTAGGAGGATTTGTAGCATGGATGGTCTGGGGCCAGCCTAAAATAGAAGTAGACGTTAAGGCCTATGAAGATAGGATTAATAAACTAGAAATGAAAGTAGATTCTCTACATACTAAAAACACCCATTTAGAATTAGAATCAGATTCATTAGCTATTAGGTTAACTAACTATACTAATAAGATAAACAATTTAAATAATAGAATCTATGTTATACAGAAAGAAACTAAAGCTAAGCTTGATGCTGTTAGTAACTATTCTACTGATGAGCTTCAACAGTTTTTCACAGACCGTTACAGACTCAACAAAGATAGTATTAACTAAACCTGTAGCTAAATTAGTAATTAAAGACATAGTAGTAGGAGATCAATTAAAGCTTAAAGTAAGGACCTTAGAAGAAATACTAAGTGAGACTAATGGTAAGCTTAAAACCCAAACACTACTTGTAACTAACTTAGAAAGTCAAATACTTAACTACAAAGGTATAGTAACTGATTTAAATTACAAGAGTTCAATACAGAAAGACTTATCTAAAGATTTAGAAGCAGCTTTAAAGAAAGCTAATAGAAGAACCAAGTTATATAAAATAGGTACAACTATAGGAGCTGTTGCTTTAGGTATACTCATAATACAGTAATATGCAAAAAATAAAGAGAAATATATTTCCAACATTTATCGCACTATCTGCCCTATCGGTTTCGATATCAGCAGCATTCTATTCAGTAAGCGGGTTAAGTAAACTATTTGCTGGAGCATCATTCGAAGTTATTATTATGGCCGGTTCATTAGAAGTAGCTAAGTTAGTAATTGCATCTCTATTGTACCAGTATTGGGATACATTAAATAAGTATCTTAGAACTTATCTAACAGTTGCTACGGTAGTATTAGTATTAATTACCAGTATGGGTATATACGGCTTTTTAAGTGCTGCTTATCAAGATACCTACAGACAGTTGACTGTAAAAGAAAACCAAACAGCATTTTTAGAACAAAAGAAACAATTTTATGAAAACGATGTTTTTAGGTATGATGAAGAACTTAAAAGAATTTCTTCTAACATTAGTACTCTTTCCAATGCTAGGTCTCAATCGATCCAAGTACGAGACACCTCGGTGGCTGGGGGCGTTAGAACAACCATCTCTACTTCAGAACTTAGGATGGCAGCAAAGCGTATTGAAGTTGAAGAGGAGAATCGAAAGAGCGTTCAAAAGAAAAGAGAAATAGTTGCCGATAGTTTACAGAAGTATCAATTGGAAATATTAGAGTTAGACAATAATACAGAAGTTGCAGGCGAGTTAGGACCATTGCAGTATCTTTCCGGATTAACAGGCACTCCTATGGATAAGATTATTAACATACTGCTATTAGTTATCATATTTGTATTTGACCCTCTAGCAATATCTCTAGTAGTAGCAGCAAATTTTGCATTTGATAAAGCAAGGCCTAAAAAGAATCTATATAATGAAGATGAAGAAGATTGGGACGAGTTTATCAAGGAGGAGACCTATGATGCTGGAGTAGACAGTAATAAAGCATTTAACGATGAGTCTGAATCCAGAATGAATATTATCGGACAGAATGGTAACGATGGCTTACACTACGGTGAAGAGGATTGGGATGAAGACCATGCACTTGATTTAGTAATGAATGATATGGTAAAAGACTTAACAGATGAAGACATTAAAGAGATTGAAGTGAAAGAACCAGAAGTAGTAGTAAGTCAAGAGACCTTAAAACAGAAAATTAAAAAAGCAGAAGCACCTTTCGTTATAAAAATACTACAAGAAAACACAAGACAGACACAAGTACTATACTCAGATGGTACAACAGCTTGGATAAGAAAAAAAGATAATGATCCAAATAAAATACTGTATATGTAGTTTGTAGTTTATAATATTTTTCGTATATTAATAATATAATTAAGAGTTTAATTTAATACGAAAAATAGTTAGTAAATGAATAAATTAGTAGAAATGTTACGTACGTCTGCACAGGCAGATAAAGCTAAAGCTTTATTATCACTAGAGTTACTCGGCAATAAAGCCGTGGGTATTGGAGATCATTCCACCGGAGATTTTTATAAGAATGCAGAGGAAGCACTTACCATGCTAGTAGATGCAGATGATAGGTTATCTGCGCTAACTACATACTTTGACAGCAAAGGTCAAATTAACGGGTAAATGAGATTACCGATAATAAAGAGAATAGCTACAGACTATGATCTCGCACAAGATGATCTTTACGGAGCAGTTAAGGTATTAGAGACAATATCCCGGGCAAGAGGAGTATCCGAAGAAGAACTAGATGTTATAGGAGAGCTTATATCTAATATAGAAGGAGCAAAAATTGTAGTAGATCAGAACAGAAACTACGGTGTACCTACCAAAGACGCATTAAATACGTTTATGAAAAGAGTTATAAATTCAGTTAATTAAATAAGTTATATGAGCAGCAGAGAAATCAGTGAAGCCAAGAATCCTCCTTCGGCAAGAGAAATACTAAAAGAAGAGTATCCAATAATTCATGATGCTTACGAACAGGTAATATATGAACAGTTTGACTTATTTGCTAAGAAGCATTTAGATTACGGTATGCATAATGTTAGTGCAGGAACTAATCTAGAGACAGCAGACGAAATGGAATTTGCTATGACAGGGTTATGGTATAGAATTTCTGATAAAGTTAATAGATGGAAGAATATGATTATTTCAGGACGTAAGGCACAAAATGAAACATTACTAGATACCTTTCAAGATATAACTAACTACGGTATAATAGCTCAGTTAGTATCTAAAGGATTATGGAGAAACGATTAAGATATGTCTAAGAAACTACCAAAGATAGTTAAGGAGGTTTGGGAGAGTAAAATCAAACAATCTCCTAAAGCTAATAAACATATATCATATAGTCAACTATCTAGTTTTGCTACCTGTGAAAAACAGTGGTACTTAACTTATGTTAAGAAACTATCTCCTTACCAGCCATCCATACATGCTGTATTCGGTACTGCAATGCATGAAACGATACAGACCTGGTTAGAGGTACTATACCACGATAAGGTCAAGACAGCTAATGAAATGGATTTAGATGCTTTATTATATCAGAATTTAATTAAAGCATATAAAAGTCAGAAAGCTCAAAATGGTCACGAACACTTTACCAATCAAGATGAGTTGAACTTATTCTATATTGACGGTAAAAACATTCTTAACTTTCTTAAGAAAAAAAGAGGTGGATACTTTACTACTAAGGGAGTGTATTTAGCTGGTATAGAGACGCTCTTATACCAAGAGCTACGCCCTGGAGTTAAGTTCAAAGGGTTGATTGATCTAGTATTCTACGATGAAAGAGTTGATGAGTGGACGATCATGGACATTAAAACTTCTACATCAGGTTGGAATAAGTTTGCTAAGACAGACGATAAGAGAAAAGCACAAATACTTCTGTATAAAGAATTTTTTAGTAGACAATTCAATATACCGTTAGATAAGATAAAAGTTGAATACTTTATTCTTAAAAGAAAAGTACCTAAAGATGCTGAGTTTGCTTCTATGCAGAAGAGAGTTCAGGAATTTAGACCAGGAGACGGACCACGTAAGATGAAACAGGCTGTAGATTTAATGGAGAATTTTGTACTAAACGCAGTAGATAAAGAAGGTAAGTACGTTGATAAAGAGTATCCAACTAATCCTTCAAAGAGCGCTTGTATGTTTTGCGGTATAAAGAAGATGAGACTATGTCCTGAAGCTGTTTTTTAAAAAGGTATATATTTATATATAGATATATTAATTAAAGTTATGAGAAATAAAGACAAGAAGCTTACTTCTGTAAGACTAGACCCAAAAGAGTATCAAGATTTCCAAATGGAATGTTTAAAAGATAATTTTTCTTTCCAAAAGCTTGCCTCTCGAGCAATTTTTCTTTATCTTACTGATAAGGAATTTAAGGTTAAAATACACAAACAAAAATAGAAGTTATATGAAAGACAAGTTTCGTTATGTAGAGCAGAAGGATCGTAAAAAGATTTTACTGCTATGCGACGATATTAGAATGCATTCAGGTATTGCTAATATGGGTAAGGAAATAGTTTTAGGTAGTGCACATCACTTTAACTGGGTGAATCTAGGTGCTGCTCTTAAGCATCCTGAAGACGGTAAAGCATTCGACTTATCCCAACAGATTAATTCAGAAATAGGTATAGAAGATTCTTACGTAAGATTAATACCATCAACAGGTTACGGAACACCAAAAAGGGTCCGTGAACTTATCGCTGTAGAACAACCTGATGCTATACTAATCTTTACAGACCCACGGTACTGGACATGGCTCTTTGAAATGGAGAGAGAGATACGAAGTCAGCTACCAATCTTCTGGTTGAACATATGGGACGACTATCCAGCTCCTATGTACAATAAATCTTATTATGAATCGGTAGATGTACTGATGGCTATTTCTAAACAGACTAAGAACATAAATGAAATCGTATTAGGAAGTAAAGCTAAGAATAAGTTGATAGAGTATGTACCTCATGGTATTAATACTAAACATTTCTTTCCTTTAAAAGAAGACCATAAAGACTTTCCTAAGTTAGTAGAATTTAAAAAAGCAGTATTAAAGGACAAGGATATAGACTTTGTATTATTCTATAACTCTAGAAACATAAGGAGAAAGAGTACAGCCGATACCATACTTGCTTATAGAATATTTTGTGATAGTATAGGAAAGGAGAAAGCTAAGAAGTGTGCCTTTATTTTGCATACTGATCCTAAAGACCAACATGGTACAGACTTGAAAGCAGTAAGAGAAGCTTTTTGTGATCCAAGTTATGTTAACGTATTCTTCTCTTCTGATAAGCTACCTACAGCACAGCTTAACTTATTATACAACATGGCAGATGCTACTATACTGCTTTCGTCTAATGAAGGATGGGGATTAGGTCTTACTGAGTCGTTGATGACTTCTACTCCAATAATTGCTAATGTAACAGGAGGAATGCAAGATCAGATGAGATTTACTAAAGATGGTAAATGGGTGGACTTTACTCCTGATTTTCCTTCTAATCATAGAGGTACTATAAAAGAACATGGAGAATGGGCCTTTCCTGTATATCCTGCATCTAGGTCTATAGCAGGTTCTTTACCTACCCCGTACATATTTGACGATAAATGTACTCCAGAAGATGCAGCTTTGGCTATAGAAGAAGTATACAACCTATCCCCTGAGGAGAGAGCTTCAGTAGGTAGAAAAGGTTATGATTGGGCTACAGGAGATGAAGCTAATATGACAGCAGAGAAGATGGCTAATAGAGTAATTGAAGTTTTGGATATAGGCTTTGATAAGTTTACTCCTAGACAAGCGTTTGATTTTCATAAGATAGAAGACAGACCAGCAAATTATATTGAACATAAATTAACAGGTTATTAGAATGAAAAAACCAACAGTAGTTATAAGTTGTCCAGTTGATACCTATAGCGGATACGGAGCTAGATCAAGAGATTTTGTTAATGCTGTAATTGCTACAGAGCAGTACGATGTAAAAGTGTTAGCACAAAGATGGGGAGAAACTCGTTGGGGATACCTAAAAGATCATAAAGATGAAAGTATCACCCCTAGAGTAATACACCAGCTAACCCAACAACCAGATGTATGGATACAGATATCAGTACCTAATGAATTCCAGAAGGTAGGTAAATATAATATAGGAGTTACGGCCGGTATGGAAACAACTCTATGTGACCCTAATTGGGTTAAAGGAGCAAACAATATGGACTTACTTTTAGTATCTTCCAAACATTCAGCTGATAGTTTTAATAGAAGTAAGTATGATATTAAAGATGATAAGACAGGTAAGATAACAGACTCTATCAAGTTAACTACTAAGATGGAAGTTTTATTTGAAGGAGCAGATATATCTAAATACTTCCCAGTTAAACCTTCAACTAGTTTAACAGATATAGAACAGACATTAGATTCGATTCCTGAATCATTCTGCTTCTTAACTACCGGGCATTGGATGCAAGGTGATTATGGAGAAGATAGAAAGAATATGGGGTATACTATCAAGACGTTCCTGGAGGCATTTAAGAATAAGAACAATGCACCAGCATTAGTAATGAAATGTCATAGTATGACTACTTCGATAATGGATAGGGAAAGAATGCTTGATAAGATAGATAAGGTAAGAACTACAGTTAAAGGTAAGTTACCTAACATATACCTAATACACGGAGAGGTTTCTGATACTAGTATGAATCTACTATATAATCATAGTAAAATAAAAGCTTTCGTATCTCTTCCTAAAGGAGAAGGATTCGGTAGGCCTTTCTTAGAGTTTAGCTTAACGAATAAGCCTATTATAGCTTCAGGATGGTCAGGACATGTAGATTTTTTAGATAAGGAATATGTACGTTTTGTAACTGGAGAATTAAAACCAGTACATAAATCAGCTATAGTAAAAAATACTATTATAGAACAATCAGAATGGTTTACACCAGACGTTCTAGATACAACTAAAGCATATAAAGAAGTTTTTAAAGACTACAACAAATGGCTAGTAAAAGCTAAGAGGCAAGGACACATAAGTAGAACAGAGTATTCTTTTGATAGTATGACTAGTTTAGTTAAACAGATACTAGATAAAAATATAACTAAGCAAGTAGAATTAAAATTACCTAAATTAAAATTATTATAATATGAATAAAGATCAGTTAGTAGAAGGACCTTTTGGCAGTAATGCTTGCTATGAGCAATCTTTCATACACGAAAACAAAGAAGTAAGGACTTGGTTATGTTTTGGTAGCGGTTTTACAACTTCAACATTGATGACTAAAAATAGTCCGGCAGTTAAAGCTGCAGTAGAAACATCTCCGGAATTGTACAAAGACCTGATGTTTGAAGATAAAGACGGCAGAGTATGGTTACCAGCAACTATAACGTTACCAGAAAAAGGTATGGTGTTTATAGATGGTAATAGTAAAGACAATTGGAAATGGGCTGGAGTTAAAGCTATACCGGTAACAGCAGAAGATAAAAAAGTTGCTAAAGATCAAACTCATAAAATGGATATGAAAAACGTAAAGCATTTTGAACAGAAGGATTTTATGGAAGCAGCAGACTATATAGGAATGTTTAAATTCGCTTAGAGTATATGAAGATAAGCTATGCTATAACAGTCTGTAACGAATATAAAGAAATACAAAAGCTTATGTCTACTCTAATGTTGAATATTAGAGAAGAAGATGAAGTAGTAGTACTCTTTGATGAAAAGAACGGAACTGCAAATGTATGGGGATATCTAAGAGATTTGGAAGCGGAAGATTATATTAAGTTAGAAAGTAAACCTTTCGGTAATCACTTTGCTGATTGGAAAAACTATCTAAATAGTCTCTGTACAGGTGATTTTATATTTCAAATTGATGCTGATGAAATACCCCATGAAGTATTAATAGGGTACCTTCCTGAAATGTTAGAAAATAATCCTAACAACGAAGCCTACCTGGTTCCTAGAGTAAATACAGTAGAAGGTATAACCGATGAGCATATAAGTAAGTGGCGGTGGAATGTAGACGATAAAGGATGGGTTAACTGGCCTGATTACCAATGGCGTATTTGGAAAAATAAACCAGATATAAAGTGGATTAATAAAGTTCATGAAAAATTAGAAGGATTTAGAACTTACGCTACTCTACCTCAGGAAGAACAATTTGCATTATATCATCCAAAAGATATTAAACGACAAGTAAAACAAAATAATTATTACGATACATTGTGATTAAATTTAGAATAATATGAGCAGAGAAGGAGAAAAAATAGTAAACTTTAGACACCCTTTTGAAACTAAATGTGAAGTATTAGATAAAGGAATTATTAGTGACAGTGAATGGAAAGATCAAGCATCCTATGATAGGATATTTGAAGAAGCTTGGAAGGTGAGGTACGAATGGGAAAAGAATATTATCAGTAAAATTGTAAAAGACAATAACTGTAAGAAGCTTTTAGAATTAGGACCTGGTCCAGGAGTATTGTGTAATAAAATTGTCAAGGAGGTTCCGGAGTTAGAGTATCACCTAATAGATATCGAAGCAGCAAAGATTGCTAATCAAAAAGAGAAGTTAGGAGGTACTTTCCATGTACAAAATTTAACAAGTGACTTTGATACTACAAATTTGCCGAAGGACTTTGATATGTTTATTGCTAATGATTTTTTAGAACACATTCAAAATCCGGCAAACATTGTACTTAAAGCTAAGAGTGTACTAAAGGATGATGGATTAGCCTTCATCTCTGTACCTAACTGGAGGATGGGACATGCTTGGATATATAGAGGATTGTTTGATTGGGATAATTTTATACACTTTATGTGGCAACATGGTTTTAGATTTCTAGGATACTCTCCTTCTAATCTAGTTTGCTCCAAAGCTCCGAAGATATCATCAGAAAGTACTATGCCAGATGAAATGATAACAAGCTGGAATTGGTATATGTTATTTAAAAGAAACGATAATGAATAGTAAAATAACATTCTGTATACCTAGTAAATCAAATCTTAGGTACTTAAAGACCTGTATACCGTCAATAAGGAAGAATGCATATAGGGATGATCACGAGATTATAGTATTCGTTGACTCAGACGAAGATGGAACAGTTAAGTGGTTAGATCAGGTTAAAGATAATCTAAACTTATCCTACTATGTAAATCCAAATTTAGGTAAAGAGTTATACGGTATTGGAAGGGCTTATGATTTTTGCATTAAGAAATCTACAACAGATATTTTTATGATTTTTCATGCAGATATGATATTAGGGAAAGATGTTGATAAAATTCTATACGATAATTTAGAAAGCAAAAGAGTAGTATGTGCAACTAGAATTGAACCACCACTTCATCCAAATGCAGGAGAAAAAGTAATACAGGATTTTGGGATGTATCCAGAAGAATTTAAAGAAGAGGAGTTCAATAAGTATGTTATTGATAATGTAAAAAGCTTTGATAATAATACATCAACTGAAGGTATCTTTGCTCCTTGGATGATGTATAAAAATGAGTATGTGGAAATATTAGGAGGTCATGATCCAATACTACATTCCTGTAGAGAAGACTCAGACATATTCAATAGAATGTCCTTAGCAGGATTTAAGTTCATACAAACGTGGGAAGGATTCGTATACCATTTTACAGGAAGAGGAGCAGGAAGCTTTGATGGAGATGAAAAAAGACATGCAGAGTGGTTGCAACAGATGAATAACTCTACTAAAGATTTTATACGCAAATGGGGCAGCAGTGTTAAGCATGATCGATTAATGAAGCCTATTGTACCTCCTAAGTACGATATAGGACTCATTGTTAAAAATTGTAACTCTAATCTATTAGAAATTCTTGAGCCTTGGTGTAGTACAATCTATATTAAAGATGACATGCAAGTTATTACTATTGACTACTTTGAAAAAGAGAAAAACAATACTTTGTACGATTTAAGTGAAAGAATAAAACCTTATGATAATGAAAAAAATAATGAGGTACTAGTAAGGATTGATGCTACTTCTTTTAATCAAGATGACTTTAGTATTATTCAGCAACTCCCAGAGATTATTCAAGACAGTGGAGCAATCGGATCCTTCCAATTAAGAAATCTATTTATAGATATAGTACAAATGAATGAATATCAAAATAACTTAATAAAATTATGAAAAAAACATACTTAGTCGAATTTAGAGAAGCTAACGGAACTACATACGAATTTGAGTTTCTAACAGATGATATAGAGCTTTCTATAGAACAGTATAGTAGAAACAGACACATCGTTAAGCACCGTATACTAAACGAAGGAGCAGGAGGTAAGAAACAAATGCTATTTGGTTAAAATATCCTCCTATTTATTAGTATACTACAATAATTTTTCTTATATTATTTAAATGAAAGCAGACAAAACATTTATATTAGAAGCTGTAAAACAGGTTATATCTGAATCAGCTAAAATTAAGTTCGCCGGCCATCAATTTATGTTGAAGGTAGACGTAAACGAAGACCCTCAAAAGAAGGGACTAAAAATTCAATTCATACCTACTACTTTTGGACAACTATCTACTACCGAGCAAAACGATATTGCTATAGAGTTAGAAAAGAGATTAGAGTCAGGTCTAGATCAATATGATATGAGAGTTGAAAGAGACAGAAATTTAAAAGATAAAACAATAATCGGATTCTTTGTCTATATAGAGTACTTTGATAAGTTAGTCAGAAAAGCACTATCAGGACAGAATCCATCTAATACACCCAATGTAACAAATGACGAAATATAGTTTTCAATCTAAATTAAGTAACGAAGCAATAAGTACAACCGAAGCTAGAAGTCTAGATGAGGCAACAGAAATTTTCGCTAAAATCAAAGACTTACCTTTAGATAAATTTACAGAACTATATGAAGTCAATAAAAAACACCATTAGGGGAGTATTAAAAGCAAGATTAGATGTAAGTTATAGAATTAAAATAAAAGATCCAGACAGAGAAGTTATGAATAAAAAAATCTTCGTTGAAGTTCTTGATCAATTAAGAAAGATAGAAGATAGAAAAGATTTTCTAGCTGAAGAAATAGGAATGGATATGACTCATTATGAAGACCAGTTCTTCGCTGTTATAGATAACCTATTCAAATTAGCATTCAACAAATCACAATTAGCCTTAATACAGATGTACATCTACAAACTAGTTCCAGATAAGGACTGGGATGGAATGATAACAATTGAAGAGAACAAAAAAGAGAAAGACGTTCCATTCAAATCACCTGATGATGTTTGGGATGTTATAAAAAAGTTTGAGAAATAGTTGCTATAACAGTTATTATTTCGTATATTAAGGTATTATTAATATTAAAGGTTATATATGAATTTAAAAATGATTAGTTGTCCTAAATGTGGCGACGATTTCCCAGAACTTAGAAAAACGAAATACGGATATAATTTCTGTGTGAACTGTTCAACTGTAGAACCTCTAGTTGGTATAACAACCGTAGAGGGAGAAGGAGACCATACTTATAATGGTCTAATAATAATGGACCAGAGCAGAGCAAAAGCTATTGCTGAAAAAGAAGCTGAGCTAACAGGTAAGAAAGTCCATATTGAGATGTTAGATTTCGATAAAGATGAACATGCCGTTAACCAGTCTATTAAAGAAGAGGTTACTAAATCGTTAGAAGAAGAACTATAGATGGGTCGCCCAGCAAAGATACTTAAGAAAGAAGACGTACTAAGAGCTATAAAGAATACTAGGTCTAATCGAGCAGCAGCTAGATACCTACACGTTTCTTTTACTCATTACAAAAAATATGCTAAGACATATAGTGATGAGGATTCCGGCTCTAGTTTATATGAGCTTCATAAGAATCAAGCTGGTAAAGGCATTCCTAAATTCTTATCTAACGGTGGTAAAGAACCTCCAATACTGGATTTAATAGAAGGTAGAGTTCCTGTAGAGCATTTTGATCCTAAGAAGATTAAACAGAGGCTTATCTTTGAAGCTTTGATAGAGGAGAAATGCTCTTACTGTGGCTTTTCCGAGAGGAGAGTACTTGATACTAAAGTACCATTAGTACTAAACCATAAGGACGGAAATAAGAAGAATTGGAACTTAGACAATATAGAGTTCTTATGCTACAATCATGCTTTCCTCTATGCTACTTCCCCTATTACAGAAAAGCAAGTAGAAGCTATGGAGGACTATGTAGATAGAAATGTCGAAGAAGTTAATTGGGAATTAGATGAGCATCATATAGAACATCTCAAAGAGTTAGGCCTCTATCAAGAAGAAGAAAAACCCGGAGAGAAGTATATAAGTCGTCAGTAGCTATTTATAACTAAAAAATAACTATGGAGCAGCAAATTGAAGAGTACGTAAGAAACAACTATAAGACTACGTACGGTAAATGTACTAATTTGATTATAGAAATTAGAGACACATTTTTTATGGTAAAAGATAATAAAGATGGTTCACCATTAATATTAAGTAATAAGATTCTAGCAAAATGAAAAGAACAAAACAAATAATTTGGGAATACTGGATTAAGCCTTGGCATAACTTATAAGCTATGGCTAAAAAGAAACTAAATAAGTTCTCTACTTTTAAAAAGAAGAAGCCTTTAGAAAGAAGAATTGCCGATGACTTAGTAAGGAAGTCAGAACAGAATGAAAAGTTAAGAGAAAAAGATATTGGTACATCTTTTTTGGATTTATTCTAAGATAAAGTTGGTACTTACACTTATTTTTCTTATATTATAGTATATTAATAGATAAAATAAAGGTTATGACAGTATTACAAAGTTTAAACAACTTAGAAGTAAATTACATTAAGCACATGGAAAAGTACAATGGCTATAGAGATGCCGGGTACGTATGGTGGGAAAGAATTAAAGATTGTCAAAAATGGTGTAACAAAGAAAGAACATACGTACCTATGAGTGATACTCAGACATTAATGATAATGAGAAAATGGGTAAAAAAACAGAAATCTTTCGATATAGTATAGTTGTTAGTTACAATTATATTTCGTATATTATAGTATAATAATAATTAAAAAATAAAGGTTATGAAATCATTTAAAGATATTAGTTGGAAGCAACATAGATTAGGTAAAGGTCACATTCAAGGATTACTTACGTTAGATAATGGTATGGAGTTATCTGTAGTAGCAGGTGTTGGAATGTACAGTGCAGGTAAGACAGGTGTTAAAAAAGCAGTTGATAAAGTAGAAGATGTTTCTTCTTTTGAAGTAGGAGTGCTTAATGCTGATGGGAAGTTTATAGGAGATGTTAAAGGATGGCTAGGTAGAGAAGATATTAATGAATTAATCAGCAAGGTATGTTCGGAAAACTAAAATCTAACCTACTCACTTACCTCTTTAAGGATTGGGTAAAGAATGAAACTGATGTTGAAACTCTAAATATTACTCGAACTATGTTAAGGCAGAGAGTAAATTTACTAGAGGAAGGTGTAAATACCGGAAGAATAATTATTAAAGGATTTAATAGAGAATAATGGCAGAGAAAACTGGACACTTAGTTAAACTTCAGTACGATTTTAATACTGCAGGCGTATTAGAGGTATGTATGAAAGGTACTTGGCATAGAGCTACTTCAAGAGAATTTAGATCATTCGACGGTAAACGTAGAATAACTGAGCCTACTAAGACTGAGTTAGGAAATGTAATTGTTCCTATGAGAACTTTCGATTATAATGGACCTGTTTATATGTTTGGTACTAATAATGAAGTAAAGACTATAAACGAAGAGAAAATAGTTACTAGTGCGTATTGGGATGAAGCAAGAAAACAAACAGAAGAAAGAGGAGTATGAAAAAATTACATTTTGAAAATACAGATGAATTCGAGAGAGTATTCAAAGCCAAAGATGAAGAAGTTACTGATGCTATGGTGGAAGGAATTCAAGAAGCATTTAGTTTCCAGAAAAAATCAGCAGAGCTGTTCGAGATTACTTTTAAAGATATAGATTTAGTATACGATATTACTCTTCCTTCTACTCAATGGGAGATAGCTCTTGAAACTTGCCTTAATCATTATAGAGACTTAGAGCAATCAGATAAGGCCATAGATGTCTACCTACTCCAAAAAGGAATCAGACTATGGTTAAGTTAATATTCTTAGATAATGAATACTATCAACTTGTTAGGCAAATTAAAGTTGAACAAGTTAACGGTAACATGGAAGGACTTAAGGCTTGGAGAGATAGGTTGCATTGTAACCATGTCTTGAAGTACCAAGGGAACTATCTCATGGTTCGTACAATAGAAGATGCAGAAATAATTAAATAAAGTTAGGTAAAAAGTTGCCTACTTACTTATTATTTCTTATATTATAGTATAGATAATTAATTAAATAAAAGGTTATGCAAGATTTAGTACAAAGTTTTAATAAAGGTTTAGATTCTTACCTATCAAAAGATCAATTGAGAGAGTTATGTCCGGTAGCATTTAAAGATGCTCCTACTAATCCTAAAGTAACAGATAAATACTTATTTGTTAATACTGAGCAGATCATAGACGATTTAGCTTCCTTAGGTTGGAAACCAGTTTCAGCTGGTATGCGTAAAAATAGAGGTAAGGAGACTATCTTCTCTAAACATATGGTTTCATTTCAGAATCCAGATATTAAGATAAAAGGTAAAGGAGGAGATGATTCTTTTCCTCGTATTATTATGACTAACAGTCATGATGGACTTCAAGCATTTAAATTCTCAGTAGGTATATTTAGATTAGTATGTTCTAATGGACTAGTAGTAGCTGATGAGAAGTTTTCTGATTTTAAGATTAAGCATAAAGGGTACACTTTTACTGAACTGAGAGAGGTTGTAGCAAAAGCAGTAGCTGATCTTCCAGCAAAGGTAGAGGTATTAAATAAGATGAGGAATACGATTCTTACAACTGAACAGAAATCTAAGTTAGCTTTAGATGCTATGTTGGTAAGAGCTGGCATTAATCCTGACTCAGAGAAAGCTAGTAAATTCGTTTATGATCAAGAAACGATAGTTGATATACTAGAGCCTAAGAGAGATGCTGATATTGGAGATGATCTATGGAAAGTGTTTAACGTTATACAGGAAAAAATTACACAAGGAGAGTTTCATGCTGCGTTAAAAGGAGCAGAAACTAAAGTTAGGAAAGTACGAAAAATAAAATCATTCGAAAAAGATTTAGAAGTAAATAAGAAGTTATTTAAATTAGCAACAGCGTTAATATGATAGAAGTAATTAAACACACCTTAGGTATATGTGGCGAGCATTGGCATCCGAATATATGGACTGCCATTGCTTCAGCACCTATAATTGCACCAACAGCATATTATATTAAATGTAAATGTGGAGGGTGGTTTAACAAACATAATAAAGACTGTAAAACAAAATAAAGATGGAAGAATTATATTACGTACCTTCAATGAAGGTCAATTCAAAAGTAGCAGATTTAGTTATAGAAGGAAATCACATAGAGATAGCCGGAATTACTTACCAGAGATTATCTCGTAAGCCTAGAGGTAGATCTGTTAAAAGAAGGCTATTTAGTGAAAAGTCTAATACTAGAATACTAATCTATGCTTAGTAGATTATTGCAGAAGATACAATGGAAAGTTCGCAAATGGAATATTAAATTTAGTTTACTGGATATATTTCTACATGACGGCAATAGTGTATTTGGATTTAGTTTATTTGAAATCATATATAACTATACATCCTACTCTCTTCTAACATTAGAATTCAGATTACCAAATGGAGCAGATCGTAAAGTAACTCAACTAACTCATTGGGACTTCCTATTCTTAAGTAAGTACTGTTTTACAGTTTGGGAAAGATTAGATGATAGAAAAATGTGGCAAGGAGATCTAACTAAATGGGACGAGTTTAAATTAAGAATACTAAATAAACTTATTAAGTAGTTGCCTAACTAAGTTATTTTTCGTATATTATAGTATAGATAAAAAATAAAGGTTATGAAACAAATTAAAGATTTAAAAGTAGGAAGTATATTCCAGATGAAAGGATTAGATATGGACGGTAAAATTGTTCATGTTGATTGTACACTAAGAGCTTACAATGGTATGAATAAGTACGTTGTTGAATCAGATGGTATTAGTCTGTTACTTGATGGTGAGGGTACGGTAACGAAAACATACAACTAGGTTATGGCATTATGGAAAGTAAAAGATGAGATAGTGTATTCAGACGGTCCTCTTTCGATTTCAGCAGAAGAAATGTCTGGAGTATTTGTTCAGAGGCATTTTTATACTGTACCTTATACTAATGTAGGAAAAGGCGGTATAATGAAAAGAGCAGATGGAAAGCGATTTCATACTCCTTCTTGGACCGAAGTGCATCCGGAAACTACTCTTGAAGATATTATAGTAGAGAAGAAACCTTTCGAAGAGCTGTTTGTTGAACCTAAGAGCTGGAGCTTTAAATCAGCTTCTTCGGATAAAGAGTATACAGTTAAGCTTAAGAGGGACGGTAATCCTTATTGTGACTGTTGGGGGTATATGGCTCATAAGAATTGTAAACATGTTAAACAAGTTAAAAAAGAATTAGGATTATGATATTAGGATACTTAATGTTAGGGTTGGTATGGACTTGGTGGTTGGAGTGGTTTACTACTACTACCTTAGAAGGTAAATATGGACAGCCTTGGAGGTTTAATGAAAGACTATTTCATAGTTTATTATGGCCATATAGTCTAGGAACATTTTTATATGCAGCAATAGTTGAATTTAATAAAAGAAATAAAGGTAATGAGTAAAGATAGAAGATACGTAGTACAGATGGAGATGTATGTATATGCTGAGAATGATTATATGGCCCGTAAAAGAGCTCATAGAATGAAAGATAAGATTAATTCTAAGCATGTAAACGCTCATACTTCTATTACGGAATTAGGTGAACAGCCATTTGCTAGTATGCAGTTTAGGAAGTTAGAAGATAAATCTCAACCTTTAGATAATTACCAATCAGCACCATTACCATTTTAAAAATTATATAGTATGAATCATTTTGCAAATAACGGAAAAGAGTACTTAAGAAAAGATCCTAAATTTACTTATCAAGGTAAGTCAGAAGAGCAGTATAAAGGAAGCGCACAAGCATGTTTTATAGCATTTTGTTTAATAGGTACTCTACTGGCCATTTTTAAATTAGTACAATAGTATGAGCATGTCAGGAGAAGAGATTATAAAAAACTTAAAACAAATACAGACACTTATAGATGAAGATGCTCCTGTAATTGCTAAGATGAGAATAGGTTTCTTAATAGATGATATAATGTTATATAGAAAACAAAGTTTATAGGTATGAGCAAAATACGACACTACTTGAATAGGTACGGAGATACGTATATATTTACTAAATTGAAAGACGGTAATGTACTTTGGGAAGGAGATTTTGAGTATATGAGAGCAGGAGATAATTTTATAGACCCATCTGGAGGACCTTACCTAGCTATAGGGCAGATGTTATCTCATGCTATTAATGATACAGATTTTAATTTAATTATAGAAGGATTTACAAATACAGAAAACGGAATACTAATACAGACCAAACCTAACAAAGTAGATCCAGATGACTTTACCCACTTAATGGATAAGCATATAATAGGAGGAATAATATGAGCATAAAGAAAGTATCAGTTACTAAGACATCAACATTTATAGTAGATGGAGAAGGAAAGGTGACAAGAGAGAGGATAGTAGAACTGTCTCATGACTGGACAGAGAAAGATGTTATTTTATTTAAAAAGATAGCTAAGCAAGGAGGTATCTGTAAGATCAAAGGAAATAAGTATACAGTAATTCCAGGAGAGAAGATAACAACATCAAAAGGATGGGCAGATGCTGGTGTAGGAAAAATGCCTGGACCAGAATAAATATGAATTTTACAGAGTATAGGGAATATGAGTATGTACCTTTAACGATAGGTCTATGGAGACCATATAAGGTAGAGGAAGGCTTTGTAGAGGATTATATAAGGAGAGTTTCAATAGAGACAGATGATATAATATTATTTTAAATTAAAAAGGTTATGAGATTATTTAAATTCTTAGTAGGAACATTTCTAGAACTAGTATTGACTTTAGTTATTGCTGCACTAACATTATTTGCAGCAGTAGGTTTAGTAGGTTTTATATACAACTTAGTATCGTAAAAATAATAATATGGAAAATACATCATTTAAGATTACAGTTAAACATTGGGATGAAAAGATATCGGTAGAGAAAGATCATAGCGATATCACATTTGAGGAATACATAGAGATGTTAAGGACATTATCTAGAGGTATAGGATTTGGTCAAGATGATATTGACGATATATTTGGATCGTAAGGTATGAGTATGTTAGAATTTTACCCTACGTTAACTCCTCAAGAGATGTTAGAAGCAGGAGTATTTGGAGGTTCCTACTTTGGAGTAGAGATTCTGGAAGGTGATTATGATTACCAGAGTCTATTCCAAGAAACATTAACTAATGTATCGCCTCATTTATATTTAGGTAGTAAGTACAGACCTAAAGATAATAAGTTTAAGATTAGGAGTGGAATGCCTTATGACTATTGGAAAGAGATGAATTGGATGCATGAAGATGATCCATATGGATGGTTTGAATGGTATATTAAATACTACAATGGTAGAAGACACTCAGATGATGATAGACAGATAAGTAGATGGCAAGACTTCTGTGGAAGGAACGGTAGATGGAGAAAGAGGATTTATAAGATGATAGATGAGACAGGCAATTGGGATGTTAGCCCGCGCATACAACAGTCACTATTACATTGGGGGTATGTGGTTAATGAAGAGGATTACGAACACTACAAAAGGATAAAGGATGGCATATAAAATGACTAAGAAGAAAACTACCTTAAAGTTGGTAGAGGAGTTAAACGAATTAGCTACAGTAATACTTCAGAACATAAATAAGCCAATGAAGGAACATACGATAGAAATACAAGATGAGATAGCAGATGTTAAGTTATGGTTAAGCATTGTAGAGAAACGTTATGATAAAGGGTACATCGATAAGAGAATAAATAAAAAGATAAAGAGGTATAAATTAGATAAGTACAAAGATGAGTAAATTAATTTATATGCAAAGAACTATAGATTTTATCATAGCAAACTATAACCATAGAATTACAGAGATAGAGAATAGAGGTGTTCCAGAAATTATAGAGCTTACAGACGATAAAGGTACTACAATAAACAAATACTATAAATTTAATACATAAGATATGATTAATAGTGGAAGAGAATGGGATTGGATGGACAATAGAAGCAATATAGAAGAAAACCTAAGAGGATGGGGGTTTGATGTAGACGACATGAAGGAGGAGGGGGCGTTTCTCTCTCCACCGAAGGTGACACGCGCATTTTCTACAAAGGTATCAAATGATCCAACCATTCCAACCAAGGAAGAGGATGATAAATGGTGTCATTATGGTGGTTTACCTTCTCCTAAAGCTTATATGTAGAGATGCTAAAGCATGTGTCTGAGGTATGTTAGACTTTGGTGCTATATAGATATACAAACCACATAGAACCTATAAGAGATATGGGGTATAAAAGAGAGATAAACGGATAATACCTAATGGATAGGTGTAAGTGTATTAAAAAGTATATATGTATATAAATAAATAAGTATATAGATATAGAAATATATAAAAATATATAGAGTGTGTAAAAATAGACATATGTAACGTATGTAAAAGTAAGAAAGATATACAGGCATGCACCCCTCTCTTTTATTTTTTTTCTATATAGAATTTATTTTTAGACGGTATATTACATTATTCGTACCTGTCCTCTATAGTAACTGCCTTAAATCCGTAATAAAACCCTTAATTTACTAATAATAATGGAAAAGATGGTATATTCCCGCCGTTTTCACGCCGTCCTCACGCTATCCACTAGTCTCTCACGGGATCCTCACGCTATCCTCACTACGTCCTCACGGCCTATTGCCTCTCACGACGTCTTCCCGCCGTATCCTCCCACGGCTATATGTTTGTCTACGTATAAGGTATAGTTGATAGTCTGAGTATTTATTCGTATATTGTCTATATAAGAGGTGTTAACATTAGATCTATGGCTAAACAACGATATTGGGACTCAGTACTACAACCTATCTTTGACAAAGTAGTTAAAACAATCAAGAGTACACGTAATCCAGAGCAATTAGAGGCCAGCCAACGGTATGCCGAGTTCTTCCTCAGTATGGTTAAGCATAGGCCGGACATAGGTTATCTACCATCCAATGTTAGTAGAGGCGTCTTATACTTCTATTACAATACAAAGATCAAGGAATTAATCAAAAGACATAGGTTTACTGGGTAGTCTATCTCTATCATTCAAGTTCTATGGTCAAATTCAACCATTCAACCTTTTAGGTCGCTATAGTCAACCATTCAATCATTCACCCATTCAAGCTTTAGGGTCTATTCAAGTTTCGCCCATTCAACCATTCAATCATTCGCCCATTCAACCATTCAATCATTCGCCCATTCAAGCTTTCGGCGCTATATAAGGGTTTTAGATATATACATAAAAATTGGTTGATCCTTCCTCTACTCCTTATTTAGATCAAATATAAATTAAAAAATAGTTAGTGTAAAAGTTGCAAATACCCACTTTCGTTCTTATATTTAGGTATATTAATTAAAACAATAGAATTATGGTAGAATTTGGAAATGGTATTATAAGTATTACTTTTGGAGAGTATGGGGATGAATCTCATATGGAGGTAGCTGAAGAAATTCAAGTACATTTAGAGCAATATAAGGAGGGTGAAGATTATTTCTTATATTTGAGAAGAGGAGATGATGTTCCTTCCGGAATGGACTTATATAATTTAAGATTATTGGAAGATATTAAATTAAGAACTTTACTAAATAACTTTACAAATTGGTAATATGGTAGAATCAGGAAGCTTAAAAGAGTATGTCGTTAATAATATAATAGGATTAATTAACGAGATGGAATTAGACGGAGAGACTATTCAGGACATTCTAGAACAGACAGGAATGGATGAACAGATGTATAAACAATTAACTGTAAAATATAACTTACAAAAATAAAGTTGCTAGTTACAATTATTTTTCTTATATTTAGGTATATTAATTAAAACAATAAAGATTATGGTATTAGATTTAGATAGAGAAATGGCTTGGGTTACTTTCCTCCATGATGGATGGGAAACTAAATGGCATCCTATAACAGATGCTAAGGGTGATCAATTAGAGTGGGGTCTTAATGGAAGTCAAGAGGTTATGAATGTTTGTAGAGCTCATTTTGGAAATGTTACTTTTGGTATAGCTCAAACTAGCCAAATGTTATTAAGAAACTCAGTAAGAGATAATATGTAAAATAGTTGCTAGTTACAATTATATTTCTTATATTTAGGTATATTAATAATTAAAACAAATAAAGGTTATGAAAAGAGAGAGAAAAGTTTATGAAAATGGTTATTGGCCGAAAATTGAGTACTGGACAGGGTTATTGAAGCAGGCAATAAAAGAGAGTGATTCTCAGGGAGCTTCATTATGTAGTACTAAGTTAGAGTATTTTGCTGGAAGGCAAATGGAGTTAGAAGATAATTTAAAAGATATATAGATATGGTTATAGAATGTACCCAAGGATGGATGGTAGATGGAGGAGCTGATTTACCTATTATGGTAGGTGAGAGATTTAGAGGAAGATATGAAGATGGAGATTTCATATGGACTAGTATGGAAGGGAATTTACATCCCGGAATGGAGTTTGAATTTGAAGGTAGACAGTTAAAGAACTTTTTTAAGATAAAATATTATGATAGATAGTTGGATCCTATTATAATTTTTCTTATATTTAGATATATTAATTAAAACAATAAAGGTTATGACAAAATTACAGTTAATTGAAGTATTAGAAAGGAATTTGAAAGTATTAAAAGATACTAATATTCCGGACAAGATTCCCGTATATCATACTATTGATACAGGAGGATATAGTGATCAGTGTTGTCAAATTTATCATTTTGATTTTGGATTTTCTTATGATGAAGATGAAAGTATTTTATTTTTTGAATATTTTGGAGATGAAAATCCTGGAACTCCTGGAATTCCTGGAAAAGAAATTTAAAATAATTAAAGAAGTAGTTGGAAGTAAGGATTATTTTTCTTATATTTAGATATATTAATAATTAAAACAATAAAGGTTATGAAATCATTAAAAAGTTTGTCGATCAATTTGAAACATTATAAACCATTCTACTGGTTTAATTCGGAATCTAGATTAAATATTCTTAATAAGGATACTTTAATTAAAATAAACGGAATTACTCATTATAAATTCAAATAATAATGAATGATTTATTTAGACTTAAAAAAGAATTTCCCTGGATTACCAGGGAGATTTTTAAAGAATTTATAGATACCCATTATACTGATTTCCTATTAGAGGGTGGATTAGATATGGTTATTGAATTTCCGGAATGGTATGATATGAATTACGGTAAATAAGTTGGTTCGTATTATATTTTTTCTTATATTTAGATATATTAATTAAAACAATAAAGGTTATGTCAACAAGATCAACAATTTCAGTAGTACAAGAAGATAATTCAGTTAAATCCGTATATTGTCATTTTGACGGATATATTAGTAATGGTGTAGGGGAATATTTAAAATCTTATTTCAATACTGATAAATTAGCTAATAAGGTAATTTCAGAAGGAGATCTATCTAGCGTTTATGGTGAAAATTTTGAATCATATTATTCTAAAAGAGGTGAAGCGATTTCTTCAGAATATTATAGTAATCTAGAATCATTTTTGAAAAATAAAGATAAGCAGGAATTCAATTATTTATTTATTAATAATGAATGGCAAGTAGCTTTAAGTGATAATGATTATAAAGTTTTTTAAAATAAAGTTGTGAGTTACAATTATATTTCGTATATTAAGGTATATTAATTAAAAAACAATAAAGGTTATGTTAAAATTTAAAGATTCAAAAAAGAAGTTTACTATTATTTATGAAACTGATGATATGTCGGAAAATCATATTATTGATGGAAAAGTATTAAATGAATATGAGAGAGAGTTAGTATTTTTTGGTGATAGAAATAGAGGAGAGATTTTTATACTTGATTCTAATTCTGATATAGAAGAGTGGAATGAAAGCTTGGAGTTTCTTTCTGATGATGAAGAAGTGTGGAATGAAAATTCTGAAAGATATGGATTGTCTAACTATTTTAATTTTGTATAATATGATGAAACGATTAGAACCTCCTATTGATGAGGAGAATTATAGGGAGTTAAGTTTTGCAGGAATGAGTGATTATGATAGAAATAAATCTGTCAATATTCCGGATGCTTTTTCTTTAACTCCTAAAGGAAATGGGTTTGATAAAGTTACTTACTATAAGAAAAATCTATTGAAGTAAAGTTGCTAAATTGAATTAAAGTTCTTATATTTAGATATATTAATTAAAACAATAAAGGTTATGTATTCAGCAAAAGAAATCGACAGAATGTCAATCGAAGAATTAGAAGGATTAGGATGTTACTTACGTCCAGAACAAATGTCTAAATGGTCCGGAAGTGGATATGATGGAAAAACATTTGTAGAATTAACCAAGAATTAGTTGTTAGTTAGAAGTATATTTCGTATATTTAGATATATTAATAATTAAAACAATAAAGGTTATGACAAAAACAAGAGAGATAAAAGCGATTGAGCGTAAGATTAAAGTTCAAGATGAGTTGATTAGGGGATCTTATCGTAAAAGAGATGAGATAATAAAGAATAGAGATCAAGCTCAGAAGGATCAATTGATGGAATATTTTGGAGAGGTATTAACTGAACCTGAAGATGAGATAACTGTATCTAGAGATAGAGTTGAATTTAAGAGAATAGATCCTACCAGTTCTTCTAAATGGAAGAAAGATATATTGACTTTATATTTTAAAAGTAAAGATTGGAGATCTTCAGAAATTAATCAGATCGATACTGGGTTTTATTCTACTTCAGATAATAGTTTATTTGAATTACAGAGAATGGTATTGTTAGGAAAGGTAGGAGAAATTCTTATAGATCATAGTGATGATATAATTGCAGGTCATAATCAAATCATTTCTGATTTTGCAGTTACTTTGAGAGCAGCTGAAAAGGCTAACCAAGAATTAGAATTGGAGTTAAGAGCTTTCGGGAAAGAGATTGAAGATATTCAGGAGAAGATAATTCAGAAGAAGGTTGCTACTGGTATTGTAAAGTTTAAAATGAGGGATGATAATCCTAGAACTTTACCTAATCTAAGTATAAGATGGGATTGGGATTTGACTAATATTGAGAAGATAGAGATACTTAGTAAAACTGCTTCTGGATTATCTGCTAATATTAAAGTTAAGAGATGCTTCAAGCAATATGATTATGATAATGAAGATCAAGAAACTACTAAATTAGTATACCAAGAAGATACATTTGATAAAGTTAGAATGAGTAAGATCAATAATATGATCAATTGGAATAAAGAAAGTATTGTTTAATATTTATTGTTGTTTTAATTAGGGTTATGGGGGTTAACCGCCCCCTAAACTTTCCGGAAAAGACTTACTTAATTAGTTGGATCCTATTATAATATTTCGTATATTTAGATATATTAATTAAACAATAAAGGTTATGACAAAAACAGAATTAAAAAAACAGGAGTTAAAGAAAGTATTATCCTATGTAGAAAGTACTTTTGATTTACAAGATTTAGAAAGAGACAATCAGTACTTTACTTTTAGTACAGCCTTTAAAGGGTCTCAATTAACAGGTCAAATCGATACTAGAGGGTTTGATGTATCTATAGAGCAGAATTTTAATCTAGTAGGTACAGGTTGGTCAAATGACGAACGTGCTACTGCTGCTCATGCTTCACAATTGGAAAAGAAGATGAATGAAATGATTAGGACTTTTATAGGGTCCTAGTTGTTTCCTATCATTATTTTTCGTATATTTAGATATATTAATTAAAACAATAAAGGTTATGGTAAATTTGACAAGTAAAGAGATTAAAGGTTATTCTAATAGTAAATTAGCGATGAGTGAGACTAATGATTGTTTCGTTAGAGCATTAGCTGCTGGATTCGATATTAATTATAATAAAGCTCATGAGTTAGCTAAAGAAAGATTTAAGAGACCTAATAAGAAAGGAACTAGAAATCATCACATTATAGAGCAGATGGCTAATCTAGAGAAAGAAGGTCTAGAAGTAAATGGAGTAATGGCTTCAGTAAGAGTATTAAAAGATCTAGATATCAAGAATAGATATAAGCTTAAAGGAGAGATAATAGATAGAAAGAAGACTGTTAAATCTTTCATTAAAGATCATCAGAAAGGAACTTATATCGTTACAGTAAGCAAGCATGCATTTGTTGTTAAAGATGGAAACTTAATCGATAATTTTGGTGAGGAGTTTAGACCTACTAGAAAGGTAGATGGAGCTTATAGGATTAATGTACCGGAAAAGACTATCCAATTATCTCTTTTTAATTAAGGAGGTAGTTGGTACTTACAATTATATTTCGTATCTTAAGGTATATTAATAATTAAAACAATAAAGGTTATGACTAAACAAGATTTCTTAGAAGGTAAATCATTCTCATTAGAT
>Ga0228625_1000273_pt1 | contig 26842 bp, 30 predicted proteins | sample 30DmetaG_FD_190482 | JGI IMG/M metagenome (GOLD analysis project Ga0228625, IMG submission 190482) | Seawater microbial communities from Monterey Bay, California, United States - 30D | ecosystem: Environmental > Aquatic > Marine > Coastal | place: USA: California | collected 2016-10-05
CAATCCCAAACTCTCTAAAGTTTCTGGGTCATGATCAAAGCGTGCTTCATTATTACCAGCAGTTTTAATCAGTCCATCACGACCAACATAAGTTCCAACAGATGCTCTCGTAAATGTAATACGAGGATCTAAAGCACGAGCTCTAGCAAAGTTCAGATTCAACGATGGTTTAATCGTTGGATAATCTGCTGTGACTTCAATAGAAGAAGTAAATACTGGCATTCTAAACTATGCTCCTTGTCATTTATATTTATTGAGTTAGTGTTTGAAGTTGAGCGTTGGTGAGACGCTTTGGGTAATAAATTAGTTTTTTTATAGTTCCGTTAATAAATCCAGAATCATTATCATCTCTAAATCCAATACCCATTCTATCAACACCAACAGGAAGAACAACAGTTGTATCATTTGCTGTTAAAGTTCCTCCATAAACACCAATCGCATCATTTAGAGCATATGCTCCTCCAATAGTTCTTTCTACACCAGCAGTAGCAGTAGCACCAAGACCAGGAGCAAATTGAGTTGTCCCACCAGAACTACCAATCCACTGAGTTGAATCTCCACCTCCTCTAGCATATATCCATAATCTATTATTAGCTGTATTATCATCCATTGTTACAAGCGTTTGCCAATTAGATCCTGTATTGATACCGTTTAGTTTGTAAGTTCCCATAACAAATCCCTCTGTGGGATTGAAAAAACTATTGAAAGATTCTCCAGAAATTAGTGCTTTTTCTTGCCCTCTCGTCACTGTACTTCCGCTGGTGGGGATGTAGGAGGTTGGGAAACTACCCTTCTCGAATTGCATGATTGCGAAGTCAGCATCATCACCAAAAGTTCCACTAAGAGCAATATTCATCGTAATGTTAACGCCTGCCGTGAATGTAAATTCAAAAGATACAAATTCTCCATCAGTTGTTGGAGTGTAAGTAAAATTATTAACAGCAGGAATAGGACCATTAAATCCATCTATCCATCTGATAGTAATACTTCCTGTTTGACTACCAGCTCTTATGAATCCAGTAAGAAAATACTTATCTCCTGCTTGAATATTATAATTTTGAAACTGACTGCCAAAATAAAATCCATTTAAGTTGACAGATTTATTATGAATTTCTTTTCCTCTAAAAAAATCTCCAGTTGCTGTTCCACTAAAAGTAGTTTCACTTGAAGCAATGAAATTAATCCTACTCTCTTCAATCAACAGACCTAGGCTCTCACCCGTAGCAGGGTCATGATCAAAGCGTGGTTCATCATTACCAACAGTTTTAATTAGTCCATCACGACCAACATAAGTTCCAACAGATGCTCTCGTAAATGTAATACGAGGATCAAGTGCTCTGGCATTAGCAAAATCTAATCTTAGTGATGGTTCAATCGTAGGGTAGTCATCAGTAAATTCTAGTTCTGGTGTGAATAAAGGCATCAGTTTACCTCCGTAAGGTTAAACTTATACTTCTTACCACTCCTCCTATTGATTAGGAACAGGTCTTCCTCACCCTCTTGAATTGTGTATTGACCCCACGTTCCATCTACATCATTAGCAGCACCCTCGTTAGATAGTTGAAGGTCAGCAGAGTAGATGTTTGCCCAACGCTTAGTTGGTGAACCAAGATTACTTGAATTATCAACATCTGGAGTAATATCTCCAGAAACAACTAGATCAGTTGGTGTTCCGTTTGGTGAGGCATCAACCCACTGAGTTGTGGATCCGTCGTTATAGTATACAAACAAACGACCATCATCAGAATCATACCAAAGATCTCCTTCCACAGAATTAGAAGGAGCACTACTTGAAACTTCTACAGCACCACCAATTGCTCCCCAAGCAGTACCATTATATCCTTCAAATACATTTGATGTATCATTCCAGCGTAGCATACCTTCTGCTGGAGATCCAGGTCTTTCAGCATCAGTTCCAGAAGGTAGTTGTATATATCCTGTTCCCGTTAGACTTACATTACCAGATACTGTTAGAGCACTTAAAGTTCCAACAGAAGTCAAAGATGATGTTGTTACACCAGCACCAAGTGCGATAACTCCAGTTGACGGACCAATCTGAGTAGATGTTAAGAAGTTGACATTATTAATTCTATACTGTTTTCCACTAGCAAGATCAAAGTTTTCCGAAGATGTCCAAGCAGTATATTGGTTGACCCAAGACAATGTTTTATCACCGGCAGAACTCTTGATTGTAATTCCACCACCGTCTGCTGATAAATCAGAAGGTCCAATAGCATCAAACGAACATAAACCATCAGCTGCTGCGTTGTTGTTGAGAACAACACTGTTTCCAGTAATAGAAACAATTCTAGTTCCAGATGGGAAGTTAAATCCAACTGTTGTGGGTTGAACTTCCATTCCAGGAATTAGTCCAGTAGTTGGTGTAACTCCATTAATAGTAGCATTTCCAGAAATACAAGTTGCTTGGAACTGAGTACTAACAACTGCTGCCAGTTCAAGGTTCTTATCAGAAATTTGTACAATATTTGACTTGGTAATAGTTTGAGTACCATTAACAATCAAATTACCCTCAACGGTTGTATCACCAACAACACGAACATCATTATCAAATGTTACATCAAAATTAGAATCACCTTTAATCCAAGCATTAGTTCCAGATCCAATAACTAATTGCCTATTACCAGATGGATTTGGTGGTCTAAATGTAACGTCAGTTGTATTTTCATTATCTGCTGGACCAATAAGAACATTGCCACTGCCAGTAGCACTATGTCCAGCATAATGTCCGATACAAACATTAGAATTACCAGCAGAAGCAGTTTCTAAAGTACTTCTACCAATAGCAATATTATTATCCCCTTCAGTAAGAACACGCAGTGCTAATGGTCCAATGGCAACGTTAGTATTACCAACACCACAAGCTCTAAGTGCTTCAAAACCAAAAGCGGTGTTACCTGCACCAGAATTATTTGTAAATAATGCTTGATAACCGAAAGCAGTATTTTGCGAACCAGAACTGTTATTTTGTAGGGCACCAACACCAACTCTGGTGTTTGAACCTACACCGCCACCCCCTCTACCAACTGACATAGGATCAGTAAGAGTTCCTCTGATTAAAATGTCTGCATTAGCAGAATTAACTGTTCCATTGAGTACTATATTATCAGAAATTCCAGTACCAACAGTTAAAGATTTAATAACCTCTAGACTATTATTAATTGTCGTAGTACCAGACGAAGATCCAATACTCATTGCTTGAGTAGCACCACCAAAATCTATAGATGTTGCAGTAGCATTTAATAGAGAAAAGGTCGTAGATGAAGTGGTAATGCTTGTTAATAAATTAGGACTTGTTTGGAAAACAAGTCTATCAAGACCAGTAGTATCAGTGATTAAACCACGCATCTGTGTAGACGTAGTGGAAGAAAATGTTGCGAGAGTATCAGATGTATACGCAACATTACCACCCACTCTGAAGTTGACAGAAGTAGAAACGTCTGGTTGGTTTGTTGTAAGGTCTAAACTTCTGCTGACTTCAACAGTTTTAGAAGAAGCAATCTCCAGAACCGCAGATGCTGTAGTAGTAATCTCAAGACCATTAATACTTGTAGCAGTTGCAGCACCAATTGAAGGAGCAGTTAATGTTGGAGAGGTAAGAGTTTTATTTGTAAGAACTTGCGTTTCATTTTCTGTTACAAAACGATTATCAACCGATCCATCCCAAGATCTCCAATATCCGCCAGCATTATACCATTGTAATTGATTGTAAGATGTGACAGCACCAGTAGAATTTGTTGTTAGATTAAGTTGTATACCACCATCAGATCCGGTAAGATTATTGCCTTTTCGCAGTTCAATACTATTATCTTCAACTTGAAGAACAGATGTATTAAGAATGGTTTGTGTACCAGAGACAACTAAGTCTCCACCAATAGTAATTGTAGTTCCATCATCTGTAATTAAACTATCAGCAATCTGAGAATTACCAGAGTCCCATTTTAAAATAGTGTTACCACTAAAATTACTAGCGTTCTTTATTTTAAAGGAACCATTATCAAGAATAAGACCGCCGCTAGCACCAAGAGAAGCACCAGTATCATCATTTGCAGAAGTAACAGTAATTGTTGTTACACCGTTTGAAGTACTCTGACTTAAACTTGTAGCGCCACCACCCGCAAATCTAAAATCACCCGAACTAAGTGTGTTTGAATCAGCAGCAATTTGAGTAACAGTATTTGTATCTGTACTAGCAACAGTAATCACACCTCCCGACTGAGATACCGTAGCATTTGTTCCACCAGTAATAGTAATATCACCAGAAGTTAAAGTGCCGGTTGAACCACCTTTCAATCTAGTTACAGTATCAGTAGAACTAATTGTAATAGTTGGGTTGCTGCTACCATCAACACCCTGAACTACATTTGTAGCTCCACCAGAAAGAAAAGTAAAATCTCCGGGGTTATAAGATTGTCCAGTAGTTGCTCTTAGTCTTGTAACTGTATCAGTATCTTGACCAGTAATAGTAATATTATTACCAGATTGTGATATTGTAGTGAAATTTCCAGCAGAAAGAACCACAGCACCAGTAACAGGACTTCCACCAGTACCAGATTCTAAAGTGGTAATAGTATTATTATCAACTACTGTACCAGATATAGTTATTTCATCACCAGATCTATCAATCAGTAAACTAAGAGCATTAGACCCAGAAGGAATAGTTGAAGGAGCTCCTACTCCAATAATAATATCATCATTAATTCCTGCTCCAGAATTTCCACCAGATGTCAATCTTAAAATTTTCTCATTAGCAGATAATCCATCTACAGCAGCGATAGCATAAGTAGTGTTATTATCAGGGGTTATTACAGTTCCGCCCAGAGAAATAGTAGATCCATTAATTGTAATTCCAGAGTTTACAAGAGAACTATTTGGAAGGTTTGTTACATTATTAAGAGATCCAGAAAGTGAACAAGTTTCTAACGTTTTGTTAGTTAATGTTTGTGTTTGTGTTAAGTAAACATCACCAGGAGAATTCCAGAATACGGTAGTTCCATCGCTACTTAAATACTTACCAGCACCAGTATCGCCACTAACAACAATCCCGTTGCCAGTTAATTCTAAATTGTCTCCTGATACAATTTCCTCAATCTTCTTTGAAATTGCATTAACAATTAACGGAAAGCGGTCAGCCATTTAACTACCAATGAATACTAGTGCTCTTGTTTATTTATGCCTTACGATATAATGATCTGTCCTACCATGCCACCATGAAACTGACAGATATAATAGTAGGTTCCAGGTGTTACTCCAGTGGTATCCCATGTGACAGCACCATTAACAGTCCCTTGTCCGGTAATAGTTCCAGTGCTAACTTGATTGCCTGTTCCAGTAGTAGCAGATGTCTTTACATAGAATGGATGACCAGAAGCACTCACATTAAATACTAATGTATCACCGGCATTACAGTTAATTGCTGGATCATTAGCATTAATGTGTGTTCTAGTAGAGTCACTTCCAGTAATTATATAATGTGATGCTCCGCTATTACCTACAGTAAACGTGTATGTTTGTGTTGTTGGTGGGACTGGTGCGGGAGCTGGTCTATTAAATGTAGCAGTCCTAGGGAAGGTAAGTCCAGTGGATCTATTACCCTCTACTTCACGCAAATATCCAAATACACGTCTTGGGTTTTCAATATGAAGATACTTGTTAGGACTTCCCTGGCGACATGTATTGTCATCCAATCCTCCACCATTAAGATCGAAAGTCATATCATTATCAATACTATATTGATTTAAGTATCCCTTTACAACAGTATTAGACATTCTTTCTTTACCTGTAGCAAGACAAGCAATTACACCACATACTTGAGGTGATGCCATACTAGTTCCCTGAATAGGATAAAAGAAATTTCCAGATCCTTGTGTATATTTTGAATCATTTAATCCAGTATTACCATAAGCAGAAAGAATATTATCACCAGGAGCAAAAATATCAACACCAGGACCATATTGTGTATAAGTTGATCTTCTAAAATCTGCTTGCTTACTTAAAGCACCTACACTGATAGCACCAGTATCATGTGTAATAGGCCATGCTCCCCTATTATAATATATTGTTCCTGTGCCGGTAATAGTTACAGTATTATCCCAGTCTTCACTTACAAATGGATATATTGTTGACATCAATAAATTATCATTACCCGCAGCACCAATAACAACTACACCATCATCAATAGCATCTTGAACATCAGCAGCAACAGCAGAAGAATATGAAGGATATGTATCAACTCCAAATACTAACCCAAAATCTGCTTCAAGACCTGCTTGTGTCCAACCGGATGGTCCAGGTACTCCAGCATCATATGGAACTCCCTGATAATTAACTGCAGTTACATCAGCAAATTGTAAGTTATCATTTGGCATAGATCTAATACCACCATAACTATGATTAGTAATAGTAGGATTTTTCTTTCCAGTCTCAGGATTGATAGATTTATTTAAATGGAATGCTCTAAGGTAATCAAATATAAGTAAAGCACCTACCTGCTGACCCGATGGCCATGGATCCGTAACTGCCATATTATAAATGTTTGCTTCTCGCGCCCATCCATAATGCTGACCACATGCTGTTCCTGTTACATGATTGCCATGGAACTGAGATGTAGCAGAGTTAGTACCATATGTAATAGTTCCTGTAGGCAATGACTGTCCGTCATCATCTATAGATCCAACAGCAGTATTTAATTCAGTGAACCATTGATACTGAACAAACCTTGTTTGATTAGATGATGGACTATACCACTCTTCACTATCATAAGATACAGGATCATCTACAATAACTACATCAACATGTTTACCACTATTGAATATATCTACATTACCATTTACTTTTTCATAAGAATATCCAGAAGCGATAGGACCAAATTGTCCCTTACCTCTCTGTGCTTGATCTCCAGCACAGTGAATATGTCCCCACTGTAAATCAGTAGAACTTACACTTGCTGGACCTACAGTATCCGCTTTCCAAAAATCTCCAATAATATTATAAGGTTCGTTGTTAACAACTTGTCGTTTAATTTGGAAACTATCTACTGCTTCGACTCCCCATACTCTAGGATCTTGACGTAATATTTCTGCCTGTTCTTCTGTCATAATATAGTGTGTGTTCCTACTCATAGGACGCTTCAACACTAAAGGAAACCCAGTAAGTTGCATCTCATTATAAAAGTGCTCCAGATCATTTTTATCATGGAGAGTTACAACATATTGTTTATCCATATCAAGCCTCTAATGGAACTAAAGTTAATGTAATTTGTAAATTTACTTGACTGCCACTCTTATTAACAATTTTAGCATACGTAGTGTTAGATCCACCACTATTGAAACAAACTGTTCCTGGAGTAATCAACTGTGTTGCAGCAGATGTAGTTACAATTTCTGCTAACACACCAGAACCAGGAACTGGATCAGTAGTTTCTGATCTAGTACTATCATTTGTTCTGCTAGTTGTATCAGAATACAATGTCGCCCAAACAGCATGGGATGTTTCTATCTTCAATAGAGCATATGTTTTTGGTGTTGTAATTGAAATGTTGGTAGCAACATTATCTTGAATTCCAGTAGCAGTATAAGAAATAGTTTTTCTAACACTAGGAGCATCTTGATTAACCCAATTACTACCATTATAACTAAGAACTTGTCCTGTAGTAAGAGTTGTCTCTACAACATTACCAACATCAGATAGTGATGCTAACGATCCAGCAGATCCATCAACACTAATATTATAAGATCCTGATAGTCTAGCAGCAGGTAATGTGCCAGCAATTTGATTGGTAGAGTTTAGATAGTAAGATCCCTCTTGTCCGTCTAAGAAATCAGCATCGAGTCCACCACCAATTCCAGCAGCAGTATTTTCCCACTTAAGATTTGATTGGTTCCATGCTAACACATCTCCATCAGAAGGAGTGCCATGGTTGACATCGGTATGTGTATTAAGAACACCAGTGGATGTCAGATAAGACGAAAGATCTGGAGGAGTAAAAGTAAATACGCCATCATTAAAGTTGTATGCTAATGAACCACCACCCGAAGCAGAAGCATTAGTAGCACTAAAGACAGTTCTATCAGTAGCAGTGGCACCTGATCCTGCAGCAGTCCAACTCTCACCATTCCACGAGTAAGTAATACCTGCTACAACATAGGTAAATGTTCCATCTACTGCTTGCCCTGCTGTTGAGGGAAAATTAATTGCCATTTCTTAAGATGCTCCTTCCGTAGTATTTAGATTGCGTAGACAGCAACAGCAACTGATGCCTGTGTAGCATTAGCAGATGATGTCAAGTTATAAATTAACATATCAAAATATTGTGGGTGAGTTTTACGAATAGAGTGTCCGTAAACATGCCCCACTGTGCCAGGATCATATACCGTAGCTTGGATTGTATAATCATTGAGACCAGAGAATGCTGTTGGGAAACTGACTCTAACATAATCACTTTGGAATCCACCACCACCTTCAGCAGTTCTAACAGATACTGTCACACCGTTATTACCTTCCCAACTAACTTGGGTTCCAGAATTATAAAGAGTGACTTCACCAACATATACAGGCACGTTCTCATTTGTTAGTGGAGGTGAAGCATCAACCCACTGTGTACTATCAGTATCATTGTAGTAAATCTTTAGGCGTCCCTTATCACTTTCCCACCAAAGATCACCGGCACTAGCAGATCCAGGAGCAGTGTCTGAGATGGTTACATTAGCACCACCGCCTCCCCCAGTAGGAGCAGCAGGACCCCAGTTAGCACCATCCCATGTCAAAACATCACTGGTACTTGGTGCTGTAGTAGCAACATCAGCAAGTTCACTTAAGTTAGAACCAGTATCTACTAGTTGCGTCCAGGCACCAGCATGTGCAAAGTATCCATGATTTTCAGCATGAACGTGAGCGAACATACCATGATAGGTAGTTGCACTTGGAAGATCTCCAAGCGTGGCAAAGTTATTAGAGAAATATACTTTACCAGTGGTAGTAATATCTTGTGTAGTTGTTGCTCCGAGTGTTAATACAGCATCTAATGTTTGTGTTTCTGCTGTTAAATATCCAGCAACACTATGATCACCCCACCCATATGCTGTATCCCATTCAGTAATCTTAGCAGTAGTAACTCCACCAGCATCACCAAGAGATGTTAGATAACCAGCAGTAGAATGATCGCCCCAACCATATGCTGCCGTCCACTGATTAATATTTGTCTGTAGGATACCAGATGCTACATGAGCGGAGAAGATAGGATCAGTTTCTGTTGTTAGATAAGGAGTAAGATCAGGTGGTGTGTATGTAAAGACTCCGTTAGTATCATTATAAGATAGTGCTGCTGTTCCTACAGCATTTTCAACAACAGAAAGATCGTTAAACGCAATACCACTAGCACCACCAACTAAATCATTAGCAGGTTTCCAGGATGATGACGACGCTTCCCATTTAAGAACTTGCTGATCTTGTAGTCCACCAGCAATATTAACGTTATCTAGATCTTCAATATCAACACCACTTACTGTGCCAGAAACACTAAGATTACCAGAAATATCAACACCAGTATCTGTTGTTTGAATTCTTAGTAATTCAGTAGACCCATCAATATCATGGTAGATATTTACAGAATTACCAGATGCACTTCCAGGTTTAAGATTAATACCAGCAACACTTTTAATCTCAAGAGATCCATTAACATTAAGATGTTGTAGTGTTGATACATTACTTACATCATTATGTTGTAATTGGACATCACCATTTCCAGTGCCACCACCAACGCCAAGAATATCAGCTCTAACACCAGCATTAGCAATAATTTGAACAGAAGTAGTAGCACCTCGCGCCATTACTGATTGTAAAGTATCAGATTCAGCAGTGAGATATCCAGCAACTCCATGATCACCCCAACCATATGCTACGTCCCAGTTAGCAGCATTTGCTACAGCAGCATATCCTGCTTGAGCATGATCACCCCAACCGTATGCCGTATCCCAATTTGCTACATTAGTATTAGCAGCATAACCAGAAAGATCTGGTGGAGTAAATGTAAATTCTCCGTTCGCCTGGTTATATGCCAACGCAGAAGTTCCTGCGGCATTAGTTACAATACTAGGTTGTGCCGGAATAACTGGTTTGTTTAAAATAGCAGCAACACTACCACCGCTAGCATTCCAATCAGCATTTACTTGTGCTGCTGGAATTGTAGGTTTATTTGTAAGAGTAAGATAACTACCATCAAAAGGTGTCGCCCACTCAATAGAAGTAGGAGTTGCTGTAAGGACTTGACCAGAAGTACCAGCATTACCTGCTGCCTGTAGTGGTTTTCCAGCAGGAATATTTACACCCTCCTTTACCTCTACTGGAGAGTTATCCCCGTAGTTGGCAATTTGGTTTGCAAGAATTTTTGACATACTTCCAGTCCTGAAGACACTATTTCTAAGCTAGAAGTATTTATTAAAGCGGGAGATCGGACTTGAACCGACGACATTCAGTTTGGAAAACTGACGCTCTACCATCTGAGCTACACCCGCATGTAGGGAGGTGGTCAAACCTCCCGGAGCACATGCACGCCACTTGTTTTATTATTTTAACTGCTAAACAAGAAAACAGCCACACGGAAGGGGTTTTGGCACCACCACTTACTCTTTAACTGGAAGTAAGAAACCAGGCGGCGAAAGACTTCACCCGCACCAGGGCTAGTTTTAAGTCATACCGAGACTAACTGAAGGTGATAGTATCATCATCATTTCTATTGATAACGATGTCTCCTTTGGGGAAATCAAGAACGTTATCTAGGGCATCCATATCACCACCAGGACGGTCGAGATAATCAGATGTCAGATTGAAATTGTATTCAAGTCTGTCACTTTCCCATTGTGATGAGTTGTCAGTAAAACGAATAGTATTACCAACTTTTTGATTTAACTCACGAACATCATTTAATAAATTAAAGAGGTCAGTGAGATAATAATCTTCGCCCTCAGCAAGAGCATTGATAAGTGCTTGACGTGCAGAATCTTCTGCTTTTTCAAGATGGGACTTAATTGACATAGGGATTTCTCACAGAATTGAATTTACGATAGGCACATACATCTGGATCAGGGTCTAACCATTTGGTATACTCTAGATCTTCAAGGCAAGTGTCGAGTTGCATCTGATTGTCAAGGAAATACATGTCTGTATAACGCTTAGTCCATTCATTCATTTTTTGAATGCGGTAGTCAGGTCTACCATTGATCTCTAGAAGACCGCACTGAACATAGCGGTAGGGAGATCTCTCAAGAATTACTGTTGGTTTCATCAGGTTCCTTGTTACTTCCATATTGTAGCACCTCCTCATCGTCATGTAAAGGGAGTGGGACAGTTTTCTTTCTGACCTGCTTGCTGCTCCAGAATGCTAGAGCAATCAAGGCAAAGTAGAACAAGGTATCATCAATCATCACAAGGAAGAAGATGAGACCACCACCAAACCTTAACCAGTTAGGCAATCTCTTGGTGAGTTTACCTACCACAGGAGCAATCTTCTTTTCAAACTTGAAGTAAAGAATTGCTGCTAGTGTAACTGTGATCTCACTCATCGGAACGATGAAGTATAGGGACAGGAACACGAAGATAGGCCAGTAGTGTCTCTCTGGAATCTTTTGAATTAGAGAGACGTACTTAGCGATTAACTTTTTAACTAGCATCATCATGTGTTGTCATCATATCTTCCCAGTCAGTATCAGTAACCTGATCTGCTAGTTCTTTATATTCTTCAGCAGGGACTGCCATGACAGCAGTTCCATCTGGTTTACGAACTATAAAGGATTCACCTGCTTCGATGCGATCCATGTAAGCATCGAAGTCTTTTTCAAATTCAGCAAACGGAACTTCAACCATTGATCTCCTTAAAATCTTTTTCAAAAATTGCCAGACCAGAATCGGTCAGGACATGGTTATACATTTTGTCAAACACAGCAGGTGGCAATGTACATACATTAGCACCATAGAGGAAGCAACGCGAGACATGGTGGACATCTCTCAAACTGGCAGCAAGGATCTTTGTGCGAACACCATGAGCACAGTACAGACCAGAGATAGCACGAACCAGTTCAACACCACTGAAGGAATTATCATTCATACGACCCACGAAAGGTGAGATATATGTGGCACCTGCTTTTGCTGCCATCACTGCCTGAGCAGCACTGAAGCACAAGGTGACGTTAGTTTCGACACCTTGAGCAGTGAGTTCTTTACATGCCTTTAGACCCTCTACAGTGAGAGGCAGTTTGATCGTAACGTTGTCAGCAATATCACGATACTTAATAGCATTGGTAAGCATCTCAAAGCAAGAGTCACCTTCTACTTCAGCAGAGATGCTTTCAAAAGCAAAGTTAGTTGCTAGTGTTTTAATGAACTCCACATAGTCTACACCGGACTTGCGAACTAGTGTAGGATTTGTAGTGATACCATCAACTAGACCAGTCTTATAGCGGTCGGCAATTGCTTCGTAGTCAGCAGTGTCTAGGAAAATTTTCATATTCAGTAGGTTGATTATACTCCGATGCGTTGCTGCATCGAAATACATTGTTCTTTCATATTATACTGGAGTTTATAGTTCTTTGTCAAGACATAATACCCATTAATGGTCACTCCATCATCTGTCCACCCGTAGGCGATTACTTTTTCACATGCTCCATCGATAGTAAAGCATTTGTTACTATGTAAGTATTCGTGATAACGAGCGTCTAGATTAATCATTAGCGTTCCTCAAAAGTGATACGGCGGACCTTGCGTTGGCGTCGTTCCTCCTGGTATTTTAGGTCATCCGGTGTCAGGATACCATGATATTTAATATTATTGTCATGTTTCGTTAGAACCACTTGACCTAGATCAATTGCTCCCACGGTATCGTCCACAACCTTCATCTGATTTGGACACCCACAGAACTGAACCTTGCTATTGCTTGTCAGTTCTTTGTTGCATAATTTACATCTTGCAGATAACATTAGTAAGCATTTAACCTCATATGAGTAATGCTCGAAGAGGGGATCGAACCCCCGACAATCTCCGTGTAAAGGAGGTGCTCTACCTCTGAGCTATTCGAGCGAGTGTCGGTAAGAGGACTTGAACCTCCACGTCATAAGACACCAGAACCTAAACCTGGCGCGTCTACCAATTCCGCCATACCGACAAGGCGTCTCAGGAGGGACTCGAACCCCCGACCAATTCATTAGAAGTGAATTGCTCTATCCATCTGAGCTACTGAGACAAAAAAAGTTAGTTGCCTAACTTATACCAGACATCCAACCAATAGGATTGAGTTGTGTGGTAGTCTTGCCATTAACAGTGGCAATATCATACATCACCTGATGTATATTTTTTACTTCTGTATAGGTATCAACAAGTAAAAGATTTTCTGCTACTGCTTGATCGTAAGCAAGTTTATATTCTTTTTGGTGGAGAGAAAAAGTAGCAGAACCAAACCAAGGATCATCCTTGAGATATATTGGTGCTGGATATGTCATGCTAAAACCATTTTTTTAGTGTAGTCATATGCATAGATTTCACGGTTGCCTTTGATGCCCCATCCCAACCAGTAGTAAGCAGGTTTCATATAGTAAGATACAGTCTGTCCACCGCCTTCAAATTGTGGGAGGACACGTTGAAAGATAGGTTCGTTAATCATCCAGCGAGTCTGACCTTCCAGACTACTGGGATCGCACACATATTTAGCACAGAAGTTACCAAGACCCTTGTAGCGACCAATACTAGTCCACTGAATCAAACCATATCCACCAACCTTACATTCAGTGTAGGATACGCGAGCACCACCTTCACAAATGTTGGAGATGAACTTACTCTCTTGCTTAATGTTACCCATGATCGTAGCAAGGGCATTACGATCTTTGATTTTAGTTTGTTCCTGAAGTTCTTCTAGAACAAACTGCTCTTCTGGAGTACAATCTTCGCATTTCCATGTGAGTTCATACTGTATAATAGGAACTTCTACAGCAGGGGGAGAATCAATCTCAGTAATAGAAGGATATGCACAAGCAGAACTAGTTAGTGTCAGTGCTGTCAATGCCAGAATTCGTTTCATCATACTCAAAATAATCTTTACGGTAGTAGCGTCCGAGGATGTTGCCATTATAGAAGGCAGGGGTGCCATCTGTCAAGCTTTCCGTCAGAACACTGTGTAAGAAGAGTTGGCGGGTCTCCTCGTAGTTGACTCGTCCTGGTGTGGTGTGTAAGGAGAGGATTTCTCTAGCAAAAGACTCCCGTCCATACTGTTTAATATCCTCTTTAAGCTCTGGACAACTTCCAAAGTACTTTCTCCAGTCACTCTCACTTGTAACTCTTCGCCGCTTGCCAGTAGTATTATTACTTCTAGGCTTTCGTTTTTGCCAGAAGTATTTTCTACCGATGTAGGAACGGTTGGTGGTGCTACAGGTAATTTTGTAAACAAAACCATAGTTGTCCCCAATAAGAGACCCGTCAAAGACGCTGCCATGATAGATCCAGGGATTTGGATACTCTTTATTTTCTGCCACATACTCATGATTTAACCTCTAATATTTATGGTTCGTCAAATAAGATCTGATTGATATAATCATTAGCCCACACGTCACCAAAATATTTGGCAAGGATGCGTCTAGTTTTGTCGTTAAGTTTTTGATTTTTACAGTATTGTATCTGCCCGTCGTATCTTAAATCTGCTCCATAGTTATCTCTATCAGATCTCCATACAGCACCAGCATATACATCTAGATATTGATCAACAACACGACAGAAAGTATTTCTTTCATCGTCTGTTCTCAGACTAGCAAACTTACAGTATGGAGAAAAGATGTTGCCCCATGAAGGTACATCCCTGTTATTCTCAAAACTAAAAAATCTACTGATGTCAGCAATATCATCATATATTAGATGACCGATACCATCTACGGGAGAGATATCTGTGATAGCAGCACTAACATTATTGTTATTAGCAACAATATCTGCGCCAAAGATTGGCAAATTAAACTCAGGATCTGGATACCAGATACAATGTAAGATATCAAGTGGTCCTAGAGTAGCAATCTCTAAGTGTACCTTGCGTAAACCAGTACAACTAAACATTTCATTATGAATGTTTAGATTTCCATCTTCAGTTTCCTTATAAACTTTTTCAAATTTATCATCAACATCTAATGGCTCTACACATGGTAGAGTTTTTTGATGCTTACGAATAATCTTAGCAAGATCGTCAATTATTAATCCCATGGGTCACGTATTTGTATTTTATTGCCTGTAGTTGAAATGCTTTTGCTAGACTTGACGGACCCCTTGAGAGGAGATCTCTCTCCTCCTGACTGGGTAGATTTGTCTGTAGGAGGTCTTCCCTCCAACCAGGTAAAGAGTAGTTTGTCACAACTGAAAACCAGCGAACGTATCTTTTTCAACATCTTGCTTAATGCTCCCAATTAAATATGATTCTACTTCTGTTTCCTGAGGAGCAACTTGCATACCTTTAGAAGATAACCAGTGCTCTGTCCATGGAAGAGGGTTATTACTAACAGGAGTATCAAAGATTGCCTTCAATCCAATAGACTTTAGACGACGATTAGCAGTCCACTCAACATACTTAGCAAGAAGTTTGTCATTAAGACCAATAAGAGATCCATCTCGGAACAAATACTCTGCCCAAGACTTCTCTTCTTCTACACACTCACGGAACATCTGATAGACATTCTCTTCCTCTTCCTTAGCAATCTCAACCATCTCAGGATCATCACCTTCCAACCACTTTTTGATAATGTTCTTGGTAATAGTCATGTGTTGACTCTCATCTCTAGCAATGAGACCAATAATCTTAGCAGATCCTTCGAGAAGTTTAAGTTCACCAAAAGCAAATGAACAAGCAAATGATACGTAGAAACGAATGCCTTCTAGAATATAGACATTGACCACAGCACGATACAATTTACGCTTGAGTTCACGAAGTTCTATCTGTGCTGTCGGAACTTCATCCAAAGCATGTTCCCATTGATTACCAGCACCCCATTCCTGTGCTGCCTGTAGAAACTCATCATAAGCACTAGTAACTGACTGTGCTCTAGCAAGAATCCTGTCATCATCTAAGATTTTATCAAAGACATCAGAAGGATCAGCATATACATTCTTGATAATGTGGGTGTAGGAGCGACTATGGATCATCTCCATGGTCTGCCAAATGTTCATGGCACCCTCAAGTTCGGGTAGGCTGCAATAAGGCATGAAAGCCATGCCAGGACCACGACCTTGTACGGAGTCAAGGAGGATTTGATACTTAAGGTTCGACGTGAAGATGTGTTTCTGTGCATCATTTAAAATTTGATAGTCAGCGCGATCTTTCTGTAGAGATACCTCTTCAGGACGCCAGAAATAACCTAGTTGTTGCTGTGTAAGTTTATCAAACACAGGATACTTAAACTTATCGTATCTCTGAACCCCAAGAGGGGGTCCAAAGAACATTTTTTGCTTGGTGCTGTCAACAATACTTGTATTGAATACTGTCATACCATCTACTTGACTACGCATTTGATTATTTGTTCTAAATTTTGCAACTGTCACAGTCTTCCTCCTCGGTTTCTAGAATTTGGGATAATAAGTCTTCGATAGATTCTTTTTTCTCCTCTATTGGTTCCTGCAGATCATCTTTGTTATCATATGTGTTTTGGTAATAAGAAGTTTTCCATCCATACTTGTAAGTTTTCAGGAAATCACCTGCCATGACAGATACTGGAACCTCATTGTTCTCATAGTTCTCTGGATTGTAACTCCAGTTGCCAGAAATTGCCTGATCAAAGAACTTTTGCATGGCAGCAACAATTTTGATGTATCCATCATTACCCTTCATATCCCATAGAAGAGTGTAGTTATTCTTGAGACTACCATACTGAGGAACGATCTGTTTGAGTGGTCCCTTTTTGCTTTTTTTAGTGGACAGAAAGGCTCTAGGTGGCTCGATTCCATTTGTTGCGTTTGACACAACGGAACTGCTTTCTGATGGCATCTGAGCAGACAGTGTTGAGTGCCTGAGTCCGTAGGTGGCGATAGATGTCCTAAGAGAATCCCAATCATGATTCAACTCCGTTCCACAGAACTCATCGATATCACGCTTGTAAGTGTCGATTGGGAGGATACCGTCTGCATACTTGGTTCGATCAAAATATCCACACTTGCCCTTCTCTTTAGCGATGGTGTTGCTTGACTTGAGCAAGTAATATTGGAAAGATTCAGACAAGTCGTGGACGAGTTTCCATGCTTTTGGATCATCATAGTGTTCTCCTTGTTTTGCTAAGTAATGTGCGAGTCCGATATAACCAATACCAAGAGATCTACGATTCTTGGTGCTCAATTCTGCTGCTTCTACTGGATACTCCTGATAATCTACCAGTTCCTCCAGACCACGAACAGCAAGATCACAAATTTCTTCTAGTTCATCTTTCTTTGATACTTTACCTATGTTAACAGCAGACAAAATACACAAAGCAATCTCACCATTAGGGTCATCAATATGCTCTAATGGTTTAGTAGGAAGTGTGATCTCTTGGCAAAGATTACTCATGTAAACTTTGTCTTTAAAAGATGAATGTGAGTTACAGTGGTCAATATTCATCAAATAAAGACGACCGGTCTCTGCTCTCTCTTTCAGAATATCTAGAAAGAGTTCTTGTGCCCCGATAGTCTTTCTTGGAATAGACTGATCTGATTCATAGTCCACATAGCAAGCGTCAAATGCATCAGTACCAAAAGCATCATAGAGACCTGGTACGTCATGCGGTGAGAAGAGGCTAATCTCTCCATTCGCAATGAAACGTTCGTAGAAAAGTTTTGAAATTTGGATTGAGTAGTCAAGTTTCCTCACTCGATTGTCTTCTGTTCCTTTATTGTTCTTAAGAACAATAATATCTTCTATTTCCTGGTGCCAGATAGGAAAGTGAACTGTAGCAGAACCACCTCTGATGCCGTTTTGAGTGCAACATCTGACAGTGCTTTCAAACTTTTTAAGGAAGGGGACAACGCCTGTGTGTTGTACCTCGCCGCCTCTAATCTTAGAATTGATGCCACGAATTCTGCCTGCGTTAATACCGATACCAGCCCTTTGTGCGACGTACCTACCAATAGCCATATCGCTGCTAAAGATACTATCGAGGGAGTCATTAGCATCAACGAGAACACAAGATGCAAATTGACGGAGCGGTGTCCGAACTCCCGCCATGATTGGCGTTGGGATGTTGATCTTGTGCTTGCTGATTGCGTTGTAGTATCGTCTGACATAATCCAGTCTAGTCTCTGTAGGATAATTTTGGAAAAGAGTTGCCGCAATCATCATGTACATGTATTGAGGAGTCTCATACATTTCACCACAACTACGATCCTGAACAAGATACTTATCTACAACCTGGCGAAGACCAGCGTATGTAAACAACATATCACGATCATGATCCATATAGGAATCAATCTTGTTCCACTCTTCCTGAGTATATTTACGCAAGATACTATCATCATACACACCAGTTGAAACACATTTCTGTGCGTGATCCAACACCGTAGGATAACCTTGAACCCAATCAGGTCCAAAAACTTGCTTGCGAACTGCGAATAAAAGTAAGCGAGCAGCAACGAACTGATAGTTAGGATTGTCCAAACTAATCAAATCACTAGCAGAGCGAACAAGGATTTCTTGAATGTCGCTTGTCTTAATTCCATCAAAGAACTGGAGACCCGAACTCATTTCCACCTGAGAGGCACTCACACCGCCCCCTAGACCCTCACATGCCTCTTCTACCATCTTATGGATCTTATCAAGGTTCAACGCCTCTACAGCGCCGTCTCGCTTCTGAACTTTAATACCATGTCCGTTTGTCATACTTTCTTCCAGTCGTTTAATTTAAGGGTTGCTTCTAATCCAGCATAGACATTAGAGTCTACCATGTTCTGAACGTCGTGTCCAGCAAGGAACATATCGTTTATGTCCTTTTCCTGTATCTTCTTTGGCCAAATGACTACCTTATCCCCTTTGCTAATAACTTTAGAGATTCGGTTGACGATTTCTTTGTTGCGTGGTTCATTATCAAATACCCAGATGTAATTGTTCCAACCAAATGTTCTAACATCAGCATCAGATCCTGCCATAGCAACAGAATTACTGAGGAAGGTAGCATCAAATGGTCCTTCCACAATGTATACAGGTTTGTCGTCTTGTATTTTATCCAGTCCGAAGATCTTTGGGTGTTCTTCGTCTAGCATGATCGTTATATATCTTAGTTTTGCCTTAGGGGCGAGCGATCTGCCTTGGTATCCAAACAGGTTACCTTCTTTGTCTCGGAATGGAATAATAATGCGAGCACTATCTTGTCTAAGGGTATCAAACATCTTCTTTTGCTCATTTGTCCAAGCTTTAAACTTGGGACAATAGTAGAAGTAATCTAGATCTTTGATTCCTCGGTTCTCAAGATATTCTCTTGCCGGGTGAGATATATTTAGCGAAGAAATCTTTTCAAGATTTGTATCTTTCTTAGCAAACTTTGGTGCTTTGAATTCAAACTTAGGATTGGGTACTGTAGTTCCCTTACCAGTCCTACCATCTTTAAATTTCTCCATGACATATTGATCATGGAGAAACATATCCTGGTCCTTTAAAAAATTAGAAAGTGTTCTACCCATGCCACAGTTATGGCACTTAAACACAAAGTCATTCTTGATTTTAAAAAGATATCCCCTCGTTTTATTCTTCCTCTTTTGTGAGTCACCACAGTAAGGACACCTGAAATTATACAGGTCTGCCTTCTTGCGACTAAAAAGAGTCAAACGAGAGGATACTAGTTGTATATACTTTACGTCAATGAATGACATTCACTACTAGGGATTCGCTGGTCTTATAATAGCAGCGTTTGCTTGGGGTGTCAACAATTTTACGAGAGGTGGAACCACTTGTAATACTGCCACAAGGGTCGCGAGGACTGCTCCTGCACCGATAACAAACTTTGCGTTGGTATCCACTTTCTTCTGGATCTTACTGATCCTATTCTGAACCACTTCATGATCCTTATCATGTCTTTCCTTCATCTCTTCCAGCATACCGATGATAAGTTTATCGGCACGTTCAGATTCATCCAAACGATTTTCGTGGCGCTCCAAGATTACAGCAACTCTGTTGCTGTTCTCCGAGATTGTTCCAACTGCTCTTTCAAGCTTGTCAAGCATCTCTTTGGAGAGGTCTTCATAAATATCGAGTTTTGATTCTAATACTGCTAATCTACCAAGACCGAATGCCATATGTGCTACATTTAAGTGTAAGTATTAATACTTATTTATACATTCCTTACTGCAAAATTAAGTGCAGTTTGATATGAAGAAGCATCTTTGTTCAGCAGATACTGGAACTGTTGCTTATGACTATCATCTAGTTGAGCATAGCAAGCAGCAATACGTTTTGCTGAGAAGTTATCAAGGTTCTGTGTAGATCCATCGCCAAATTGTACCTTGGCAAACGATCCTTCACCTTGTGGATTGAGTTCTGATGTCGCAACGTCTAATGCAACTTGAACTACATCTTGATTTTCAGTCATAATTTCACCTGTGGGTTCATAAGAATTTTTTTGTTGGACCTTTTTTTCTTGATCCTTTGCCTTCTTTTTAAAGTCAGACATACGTGCCTTCATGAGAGTATCCATCTCACCAGACTTATTCATCATTTTTTCTTTCGCCTCTTTACGCTTTTTCTGCATTTCTTTCTGGCGATTCAATTTCTTACCCTGTTGGATAACTTTCTGTGCCCTCTCTGTATCGGACACAATTGCTTCGTCAATTTGTGTTTCTAGTTGTTCTTTCATTTTTCTTTTTTGTATACGATCGAAGAGGGTACGAGCGCCGGATGTGCGCCCATCAACTTTGTCTTGGTTGTTCTTTTTATACTTACGGTGCTGTCTAGGATTCACCATAACAAAAGCAGGTGGCAATTGAAGACCAGAACCGTCTCCTGCCATCATTTCATTTAAATTAGATTCAGACTTTTTAGACATTCTTCGTCAGCATCAGTAAAGTTAAGTGGTAATCTATTTAGAAACAACATGAAAGCAGTAATCTGTTTCCAATATGTTGCTTCTGTCTTGTAAAACAACAACGGAGTTGCTGCGTCACCAAACACATTATATAATACAATCACATGATTTAAAATAAGATGTGTTTTTAACTCACCCGTCGTCTCATATCGTTTTAGTAATCGTTTGATATACTTAAATCTCTTTAAGTCTTCTTCAAAATCACTATAAGTTACTGACGACGGGTTGTTATAATTTTGAATAGCAAAGAAGAGCCAGTTGTCTGGCGTCAATTCATTGAAGTTCATTCATCAACTTCCGAAGGTTAGTGTTGCTGCACCATCAGACATTACTTCTTCAGTACCACCCGCAGAGGTGATCTTGACTCTAAACTTGTTACCATCCAGAGTATCAGCAGCGAGAGCACTATAAGCAAGAGTTGCTGTCGTGAAGTCTGCATAGGTAATGCCAGTGTCAAGAGAAGCAGTGATGTTAGTCCAACGCTTACCGCCTGCAGTCTGACGCTGCCACTGATATGCAAGTGCTCCAGGTGTTCCTGTTGTTGTAGTGGTGAGGGTGTAAGTACCAGCACCAGAGGAAGATGTAGAGTTAGCAGGTTGAACCGTAATGGTAACTGCCGATGCTACGTCTGCTGCGATAGTGTCATCTGCCTGAGTTTCTGTGCCATCAGGATTAGCAACAAAAATAAGTTGCTCTGCCTTATGACGGGTTGCGCCAGAAGAATCAGTATAGGTGAAATAAGACCACCAACCAGGACCAGTGATACCACGGGACTTGGTTTCGTTTAGTTGTGCTTCAGTCTCGTCAACGAAGACTGTAGTTTTTGCTTGACTTGACGCTGCAATGCCTACACCAGCTTTGGTTTTATTTGCATTGCTGTCAGTTCTTCCGTATAGAGACATGTTTATTCAGCGTTTATTTTCCTAATGGTTATTTATATTCTCAAGAATCTTTGCGAGCAGCAATCGCTTTCGATACAACTTCTAGAAGTTGATCGTCCATGTCAGTCTTAGTTAACTTAACTGCTTTAGCAAGAATAGCAAGACAGATCTCAACAAGTTTCTCGCCCAGTTCTTCATTTTCTGGAATTTTATTAACAGCATCAGAAATAATTTTGGATGCTAGTGGAAGTAGAAAGGATAACATTGGTTCATGTCATAGAGCATGAACTATTTATTTCTCCCACTCGTCTAAAATAGATGTCAATTTTGACATGAACTGTTTAAAATTTAAAAGTGTTCCAGAACGGTAGTCGCGTCTTGCTTTTGCTACACCAGTTTCAAAAGATTCTTCTAGCGGATCAAAACCTCTGCCTTTAACAACAGCAGACCATGGAGCATACAAAGGACCCTGATAGTTCTTTGACTCATTAGTAGGTTTAGTAACCATGCCCTTCTGTCCGTCATTAACAGTAGGCATGACTTCTACAGTGCTCTTTTCTTTTTTCTTGGTTTTTTTATTGCAGCAACTCTTCTTGCAGTCTTTGGGGCAACTACTGCCACAATCTTCACGAAGTTGTCTAAATGTTTTCATTTTTTCTTTGACATACCAATGATCTTGGAGACCTTCTTACGACGCATGTGGAGATACTTGTCAGACTTATCTACATCGCCATCATTGTCGATGTCAGCATCTGCCTTACCTACGGGGTCAAGTTTCTTTTCAGTGAGTTCATCACCTTCATATTCAACACCTGCTTTTACACAGTTGTTAACTTCTTTACCACCTTTCTTCTTGGTGCCTTGCTTCTTATATCCTTTCCAGCATGAGGTGTTGCCGTTGTCATCAACGCCATCCATCTTTACTTTCTCGATGACATAAATCTCGCCATCGATCTCATACTCTTCGCGCTCAAGAACTTCTACTTCTTCTTTCTTGACCGTTTTCTTTGCTTTCTTTGCTTTTACCGTAGTGTCTTCAATTTCAGCACCATTGGACTGCTGTGGCATACCATCAAATGCTGCTTCGCTAATGGTAGTATTCTGGAAGGTGTCTCCACCCATCCATTTACCATATGCTTCCATCAACTCAGACGAAAACTCGTCATTATTGTTAACGCTATTGACTGTCTTCTGATACTTCATCGTTTAACAAGGAGGTTCTTCTCGTATTATTTATAGATCTAATATTCCTAATCCATTCTCTAAACATATTACCTTCTTCAGAAATTACGATAGCATAGTTTCCGCCTACTCTATGAAGATGTCCCTTCTCTCCTGTACGTGATGACATAACAGCATCACCTTCTTTAAATATTTCTTCCTGTCTCTGTTGTTGCCGTAGTGCTTCTTCTCGTAGTTTCTTGAAATCTTTCATTTAAAATTCGCAGGTAGATTTTCTTGTATCTCTTCCATCATTTTCTGGCACTGTTTGTCATTCAATGCTTTGGGAATACCAGAACGAAATGTTTTAAAGTCGTTAGCAAATGCCGCACGTCTCATCTTCGTTCCAGAAATAGCAAAGGTATCTCCATCAGCATCTCTGCTACCAGAAGATTGTATCTCGATCTTTCTGAACGAGAAGTCTTTGCCATTGTATTTGTGTAAGAACTGCATCGCACTAACACGATCAGATCCAACTAAAAATACAACTTCATTATATCCCCCCAACATTAAGTCTTGCATAATAGCAACAGGATCTTTGGGTCCTGACATTATCTTACCACGATGTTCTGGAAACATCAAGTTCATGTAATACAATTTACGATCAGGTGGTAAGGGGTTCTTACCTTTAGTATCAAACGTCTGAGAGATATAGATCCGATAGTCATGACTACCTGCGATACGTCTCACCCCATCAAAGTTATCTTTGTGTCCTGTGGTAGGTGGTTGAAACCTACCAAATGTAAAGTAGCAAGTATTACAATTTAACGCCATTGCTTCTGTAGGGTGAAGTTATTGTATGCAAACTCCAGGCGATTAACAAACTTAATCATGCTGCCATCTTTGTGAAGAACATATCCTTCAGGAGTTGTAACCTTATATCCCTTTTCAGTTTGAACGTATGTTCTAAACTCTTCCAGGTGGTCCAGTTTATCTATAACCATTTGCTTGACTGCTTGCAGTTCTTTATACAAAGTAAGCATTGCTTTGAACTTGTATACATTATCTACTACGTAGTTCTGACTACCATATACAAGTTCTCTCTTCTTAGTCAGGTTCGCAACTGTCTTGATCTTGGCAAGTTCTTTACTTGTTTTCTCTTCATAGAAGTTCAACATATCATACATCGTCTCATCGATGTTGGAGATACTACGAGCATTCTTGATCTCATTATTAAAGAACTGCTTGAGATAAGATGCGATGTGAAATTTAGCATCACCAGTAGTACCTGTCTTGGCAACTAATTCATCTAAGAAATTGCCACAGATACCACACATGCGTTCAATCTTAGTAATATAGTTGTCGAATTTTCTTATCTCTGATTTAGAAAACCCAACCCTATCCATAGGTGTATCATTAGGAATCACAGCACATTCAGTAATTTTATTGAATGTATTAATAGGAGCACCAGCTCTTGCCTGCATCTCAGCAAGAGAATCGCCAGTGTAGTGCGTATGGAACACTACTCCAATCTTAGATCTCCCAACTTGTTTACCAATATCGTGGTCAGTAGGGATGCCATAAGTAATAGTGTTTGGTCGAAATGTGTATAGTCTCTCTCCATCAACCACCTCTGTATTTACGGTAGAATCTGTATATAATAAATCCCCTTGGATAACTCCCTTGATACCCAACTTACTAAAGTAGCGTAGAGAAAACTTTAGTTTCTCAGCAAGGTCTCCAGAGTAATAATTATCAATTGCTTCTTCAGAAAAACAAGTCTTAGGTTCTGTCTTATTAAAGACTGACTTAGTTCCAACAAAGAACAAACCAGACAGAGGATCAACACCACAAACAACAGAAGGAGCACCATCCCATTTGGTTTGCATGAAACCACTGCTCTCCTGCTGACCCAACATCTTCCTCAGTTCCTTGAGAAATGATACTGCTGCCTTGCATCCATCAACGCCATAGTTCAGCATCTCATCTTCCAAGTGCTCTAGGTGCTTGAGTTGTTTGACGTTTGACATGACTTTATTGTACTCTAGTATGAGGTGCCTTGGGAGATTGATAGACGGTTTGCCAACTGGTTCAATCCATCAACTTCACATACACAGATGATTTATCAGTTTGAGAAGACGCATAAAGATATAGAGCTCTCATAATTTCATCACCCTTACCAGAAGTTGATATACAATCAAGTAATCTCAGACTCAACAATTTGGAATATCTCCAAGATTGATTTCTTTGGTATATTTCACCAAGTGCCTGAGTATCATCTTTTGGTAATCCAGATGCATTATACTTTTTAAGAAGTTCTAAAATGTCTTCCGAAATTTTTTTCTTGTAAGTTTTGTTTTTAGGATCACATGTCTGATGGAAAGGTTTATTATCCCATCCACTAGTAAGACCAGCGTAATTAACGTTTAAAGATTTTAATATAGTAATAGCACTACCACCACCAGCACGACCACCAGCAGCAGATGATGCTTTCAATTCTAACTGCCAAGATGCTGTTGTATCGCCAAAGTTTCTAGATTGGAACTTGTCATAACCACCATTATAGTAATAAAGATATGCATCCATAGGATAGTTATCTTTATTATCTTTTTTTGATGATGTCTTATAAACTAAGTCGTACTTTTTAAAACCATACTTAGATGCTTTTAATGCGCGAGCATCTTTACGGTAATTAAGAACCTGCATCTTAACTCTACCAGCAATTCGTTTCAAAGATACACCAATCAATTCCTTAGATTCATACTTTTCTTTGATAAAATTATTAATAGCATCTACAGTTTGTAAAGCATCAAGTTCAGACATATTAAGAGAGTTATCCACCATCCAAATGTCTGCTGGATTCCATTTATCTTCAGAAGAAAAAGATACTCTAATATTAGGATCGCTCTTCAGTTGAGCATTTACTTTTTGAAATGCTGCTTTGATTTCTTTATCGTCTGGTCCACCACCACGACAGAAAGTATATCTTCTACCTCTAGAATTTCTACCGAAGACATCCCAAAGTTTATTAGCACCTTTGATAGAAGAATGATGCCACGAAAGATCTAAAGCATCGCCATAGATTTGTTCTAGTTTTGTATCTTTTAAATCAATATATTTTGCTGCCTGTTGAAAATCTTCTTCGGAAATAATTTTAGTTGGATCTATATGTCCACCATAAACATAGAAAGCAAGAGCAGCATACAAACACTGAGCACACTCATTACGTTCTGTCTCTGTTGCGCCGCCGCCAGATCCACCACCTGCTTCTGGTTTTACTTCTACTCGAATAGATTTAGAAATTCCACCAACAACAATTGGAATATCAATCTGTTGATTGTCTCTGCTAGCAACAGCGTCTGAAAATGTTTCTGTTAAATTTCTAGTTATTCTATTAGCTGCTACTGCTCTACCGCTTTTAGGAACTAAAACTTTAATACCAAAGAAGATCTTTTTTCTCTTGTTTGCAGCATCACTAGGATCAACTGCAGTTTTAACATCATAGTTAAAATAAGCAAACTCTTTTCCTTGAGGATCAGCACCAGCTAATGCTTCTTGAACCTTACGGACTGCTACTTCCCACTGTCCTGTAATGTTTACCCTTCCTTGCTTAGACATAAAAAAACCTCCCGTCTAACTATTTAGAGGGGAGGTCGAGATAATCTTTTTCATTTTGATAGGGGTGCGTTTGTCCTGTCCATAGTCTATACCCTTCCTTGACTTCTGGCAAGA
>Ga0228625_1000280_pt1 | contig 26327 bp, 45 predicted proteins | sample 30DmetaG_FD_190482 | JGI IMG/M metagenome (GOLD analysis project Ga0228625, IMG submission 190482) | Seawater microbial communities from Monterey Bay, California, United States - 30D | ecosystem: Environmental > Aquatic > Marine > Coastal | place: USA: California | collected 2016-10-05
AGGTTTTAAACTCTACCTTGTGTTGGCTAAGTGCTACAAAGTTTTCCTCTATAGCAGGAAATTCCACTAATGAAATAGCGTATATTCCATCTTCTCTGCTTTCTTCGTCTATAAAAAGTTCTATTGTATCTAAGTTCTCCATATTATTGTAACGTTTTGTTTGTTATATTATATTGTTTTTAACCACCAAACCTTGCTGATGATTTAGTATTAGCATCTAATTGCTGTTGATTAGTTATGTCTTTAGAAACTACATAAGCCTTGATAGGTTTATCAAATTGACCTTGTACTGCTTCTGCAACTTGGTTACCTTGACTACTACCAACTAAGTTGAAGTCAAAGGTCCTGTTACCTACACCACCACCTCCACCACCACTTGCTGTTCTTATTGGTGTAGATGCTGCTTCTGGTTGGAATTTTTGTCTTGCTATAGTTGCAACTTGTAATAAACCACTTGCAATGGTAGCACTTGCTAAAGCAATCCTTGCAATAGTACTTGGAACAGTTTTATCGTTTAATGCTTTGGAAGCACCTGCATAAGTATCTACAACTGCCATAGCAATATTAAATGCCTTTTGAGTATTAAATTGCTTCTTTTTAATTTCATTTTGTTTTTTTCTGTTTTCTTCATCATTTCTTGCTATCTCGTTTTGTATTCTCTTTCTTTCTTTTACAGATAGGTTTTCATTAAGTAATCTGTTATTTAACTCTTCGTTTAAAGCATTGGTTTTATTTTGTTCTATCTGTAATTGTCTTTCAAATTCACCATTTACAAAATCAGTAACACCAGACATTAAAGTTTTGTAGGTTTCTATGTAATGAGATAAGGCATCAAATTCTTCTTGTTTTTTATCACCATTACCTATACCAATAGCAGCTCTTCTCGCTTCCCCTAATGATTCGTAAAGGCTAAATAAAGGTTCGTACGCTTCATCTATTTGTGAGATTGTATCACTTAATTCTTTACCAGATTGAAGTATAGATTCCCTTGTCTTTGATTCTGCATCACCTGTTAACTCTTTCTTCTTAGCCTCACTTATACTTTTATCTAACTTAATTTTTAACTTATACTCTTCTAATATTCTCATTAGATTAGCAACGTGTTCATCGTGCTTTGCTCTTGCTATATTTTTTTCTGTACTTTTAGCAAGTTCAAGTCTTTTCTTTTCATTACTCAACTCCATCTCCAAGTAAACCTTAGAGTATCTTTCTTTTATTCTTTTTTTATCTTTTTCTGTAGATGCATTTGCTAATTCCTCTGCCTCTCTATTCTTTAAGTTTTGAATCTTTATTTTTTCTTGAAGCCTTAATATCGCTTGTTCTTGATTCTTAACATCTAAATCTAAATCTTCTTTAGTTTTGAATATAGAGATTTTGTTTTTCCCAGAAGTTCTACCTTTTTTATTTCCACCAAAAATAAATTTAGCTAACTCTCCATCATTCTTTTTAAGCATATCTAAATACTTCTGAATAGTGTCTTTAGATGATTTTAATGCTTCTTCTTGGTTTTTACTATCAGCTTCTAAAGCATCAGCCATACCTGCACCAGCACCACTAATACTATTTATTAAAGCATAGTAAGCTGTTTCGTACCACTTTAAATTCTCTCCTGCTGTTCGAGCCTCTATTTTAGATTGCTCAATCATTTCGTCTTGAATAAGTTTAGCTATTGCTCTTGCTTTAGCATTTTTTATAAAAGACATAGATAGTAAATCTATTTTTTCAGCAGCCTCTTCACTTAATTCTCCAGTATCACTTATTGATATATTTAAGTCTTTAAATTCATCATTAGCTTTACTTACTAATTCTTTTTTAGTTTCTAATGATATATTGCTGTCATTTAAAGCATCTTTAAGAACCATTAACTTAGTAGCTTCTTCTCCAAATGTTTCGTTTAAAGAATCAATAGCTTTTTTAGCTTTTTGACTACTACCTTCCATTCTCTCCATTATAGAAACAATAACAGATATAGCAAATACAACACCTAAAGGACCTAACATTGCTTTACCCATATCCTTTAAAGCACCACGAAAACTACCTGCTGTCTTTGTTGCAAATGCCATTTGAGAGGCTAACTGTGTAATGTTGTTAGCCATACCTCTCATTCCGTAGTTAGAATCTTGAATAACCCTACCTAATTCTAATACAGAAGATGTTGCACCACCAGAGGCTTTACTAAAATCGTTTTTAGCTTTAGATGTTGATTTTAAGCTGTTATTAAACTTATCAAACCTAACCTTTTCAACTTCTTTAGCAAAATTACCAAACTCTTTTCTAAGTTCTTTTATAGGAACTTGTGTAGCAACAATTTGACCTCTAAAATCTCTCAAAGTAGCTGTTCCACTCTCCTTGTCTACAAGTATCTTATATGTTATACTATTATCTGCCATCTCTTAATGCTTTTTGTCTTTTTCTGTAATCTTTTAACCTCTTTATACTTGTAGGAAAGTTGTACGCACCTTTAGCAAACTGAATATCGTCATCTGCTATATCGTAAAAATCGTTACTATTTAATAGTTCTATTATATCTTTAATCATACTATATATTTCTTGTTCTTACTTCTAATTTTGCACTTCTTGCACTTACATTACCTGCTGCATCTAAAGCCTCTACTGTTACACCATAATCTGTATCTGGTAATAATCCACCAAATGTATAGAATGTATTAGCATCAGAAGGTGTTTGTAAAACGTTATCTAAATAAACCTTATACATAGTTACACCTGTATCATCAGTTGAAGCATCCCAAGCAACTGTAAAACCGTTAGAACCTATTAAGGTTGTTCTTAGGTTAGTTGGTATTGTAGGTGACGTTACATCTGATACACTACCAGTAGTTGCTGTAACCTCTGTAGCAGAAGATAATAAACTTTCATTACCTGCCTCATCATAAGCTGTAACCTTTATAGCATAGCTTGTAGATTGACTTAATCCTGTAATCATTATATTGTTTTGTAAACCTAATGTAGCATATAATACACCATCTACATAAACCTTATACCCTGCAAGGTCTGTTTCTATATTTTGATTCCAAATCATTCTAACTCTATCTGTAAGCGTTGTTTCTATAGCTAACCCAACTACATCAGCAGGTGGTGTTACATCAACAAACTCTTCTAAATTAATATCAAAAGCAGTAATTAAGTCTAATTGACTCTTATTAGTGTTTAAGTTAGTTGTTATTTCATTTATAACGTATGGTGCGCCATTTATAATCAATCTGTCTGCTAAAGAATATTCAAATAAGAAACTTAAAGGAAGCCTACCTTCTATCTTTAGGTTTCTTGATTCATTATTAAACATATTTGAGATATAAGAACTATAATAGTTATTAAATAAACTATTTTCATTTACTTGCAACGTATATTCATCCACTTCTTTACCAAAGTTGATAGTTAAAGAACCATCTGAATTACTATTAGAACCTCTGTTATAAGTGCTTATAAAACTTGTTTCTTCTCTTAATCCAAACTTGTAAACATTCGTATCTACAGAAGTATTTATCCCAAAAAATAATATAGGTTTAGGTGTTTCTGGTTCTTGGTCTTCATTAACTAACCAACCCTCACAAATATTAGTTAAATCACTATTATTCTCATCACGAAGCCTACTAAAGTAAAGTTTCTCAAAAGGAACTTTTACATCATATTTACCTTTATCAAATACAAAGTTATTATTCTTACCATTATCTGTAGCATCAAATTTTAAATCTCCAAAATTATCTTGTTGTATTTCATTATGATTAACTAACCCAAAAGTAGAAGCATCTTCGTAATTAAAGTTTATATCTCCATATAACTGTAATCTCTCTATATCGTAATTAAAAGTATCTACATAATTTGTTATATCCCTTTCTTGACCTGAAAGATAGTAATCGTTTAAAGGCAATATATCCATCTCTCCTGTACTGTCATCTACCTTAGCAACCAAATTAAACATCTTAAAAATACCTGTCATAAAGTCTATTACTTTCATATCTGGTACTTGCCTCATAATCTCTGCTCTCTGTGGAAAAGTATAAGCACCTTCTATTGATGGATATGTATGTGTTTTATCATTGCTACTCCAAGCACTGTCAGATATAGAAGCAGAGTAAGAACGAGTTTCATAAAACTCATCTATAGTCATTTCTACATCATAATTAGCAACACTACCATCAGATGTTATTCTAAACCTAATATCCCAAGTCTTGTATTCTATTGATTTTAACTCATACTGAATAGAATCAGAGCCTAAACTTGTACTTCTTTTAGATACTAATGGAGTAGTGCCATCAAATATCTCCATAGTGTATTCTACATCTCCAGCTATAGGGTCGTTAATAGTTACATCAAACTGTATCTCAGTTCTGTTTCTTGCTTGTTGGAAACCTTCATACCTTGTGTAAGTGTTTATAGGTAGTAATTCTTGGTCTGCACCAGAAGTATCGAAATCAGTTCTACCATTATTAGAGTAAACTATAAAAGTCTTAGAAAATGTTTCATCACCACCAACACCTTGTGTCAAAGAGCCTTTCTTGTTGTGCAATAGTAAATATAATTCATTTAACTTTGAGCCATAAACAAAACAGTCTTGTTTTATATTTATAGAATCATACTTTTCATCTATTGCTTTAAATATATGAGCAACTTTTATTGCAGGTTTTAATTGAGTGTATCTTAAACCATAATTAGCATCTGCACCACTATTGTCTTTATAAATATTTACAGAAAAACCTTCCTGAAATTCAGTATCAGAAGTTACTCCACTACCATCATAAAACCATTTATTCTGTACAGATATTAAAGGATATATTATATCTCTTGATATATTAGTAAACTCTTCCATAGCAGTACCATTATACTGCAATCCCTTTTTTAATCCACTACTTACATTAGATAAGTTAAATTCGTGGTCGAATCTATTTAGATAATCTAAATCAGATAACTTATCTTCTCCTATAACATCTCCTAAACCACTCAAAGCACCAAAGAAAGTAAGATTGTAAGCATAAGGATAACCATTCTTTATTTTAGAAGCAGTTAGTCTTATATAACCTTGCTTAAAGAATATACCATTAATAAATATTCTTGCTCTTTTCTTAATTCTTGCATCAAATGAATTTATTAGGGATGTAGAATAATAGTGTTGAAATATTCTATTATTTCTACTATTAGCAGGTACAACAAATTCTTTTGTATAATCTGTAAAAACAACATCAAACTCTTGTATGTTCTTAATAGTTTCAGTAATTTCTATAGTTTCAAAGTCAAAGAAATCTACTAATTCATAATTAGCTTCTTCGTCTATAGTATTATTAGAAGTATCAATATAAAGTTGTGTTTTTAATCTCATTATCCTACGTTATTTATAACTTCTCTGGCAAACTTAAATTCTATTGTATAATTTATTAATTTCTCGTTTATATGTTGTTTATATTGAAACTCAGAGGTAGATATATTAGCTGTATGTTCTTTATTGTCTTTATAGTCATATATTGTAACATCTTCTGATAAAAGTAATTGTTTGAAAGCCTCATTCATCTCTTCCTCTACAAAACCACTATTTAAAGTTATTTTCTCTACACCATTAACGTTGTAATCTTGATATGTCTTTATAGTGCTTGAAGCGTTGTAGGACTGAATAGAATTAACCCTATAAGATTCTTTTTCTATCTGTAAAGTAACATCACTTCTCTTAAAGAACCATAAATCTTCTTTAATACCCCATCTATTAAGAAAAGTAACCCTATAAGGGTTGTATTTGCATTCAGAGATAGATTTTACTATAACTTCATTACGATAAACTATGCCTGCAACTTCAAATAAAAAGTCTATACGAGCAACATCGTTTAAATCAAAATCCTCTAAGAAATTAAGTAAGCATTTAGTTTCTTCAATCTTTCCACCACTTGTCAAAAAGTCAGAGTCAGAGGTGACTCTATCTTTGAATGAGGAGTAATTATAATCAACTATTAAGCCATCTGAAATTGAAGAATTTGTTTCTTGACGAACTAACTCATTACTTTTACTATAATAGTTTACTTGTAAATCTCCACCTATTCCAGGAGGAAGTAAAGTAGGTAACCTTAGATTAGAATCATCTAATTTATAGACTATATTAGACGAGCCTGCATAACCAGCTTTGTTTTTTAAATCGTCTAACAAGCTAAACACTCCTTTACTATCAATAACAGTAGCATTTCCGTTATATCCATCAGTAGAAAATAAATAACCTCTTCTTGCCGTATATGTTGTTACAATATCAGTGCCTTTTCCACCTGTAGATAAATCTCCAGAAAGTGTTGTTCTTACAGTTAAGGCTGAATAAGTTCCACCACCTGTATAAAAAGAACCATTACCTGTAGTAACCCATTCATACTCTTTAGAATCAAAATAATCATCTACCAGTGGAGATATGTCTAATAAATAATTATTCCTAAAAGCTAAATTAAAAGTCTTTAATACATTAGCACCATTAAGTATTTCTAATTTTAGAGTAGAAGCCGAATCTCTATCTTCTCTACTTACAAAATAAGGACTTCTTGTTAATATTAAACTCATTATTGTATTTTTATATTATCAAACTCAAATGTTTGTTTCATTCCTTCTATAAGTTCTAATCTGTACGCTTCTGTAATCTCTCCTGCAAGTTTACCTTCCATTTGTTGATTAACTCTTTGTATAATTCTTGAACCTCTATAGTTAAATCGCTCAATAGTACCTTCTTTGTCAATACTTTTCGCTAACGCATAACCTAAACTAAGAAAACTTCTATCTGTCATTTTCTTAAACCTACCTTTACTATCTCTTAACAAAGGTCGCATACCCTTTCTTTTTGCCCACTCAGCTAATTTCTGTGCTGGTGGCTTACTCCATCTCTTTAAATAACCATTAGAACCTAATAAATGAGCATACTTCTTATCAGATGTTATAGAAAAACCAGTATCAGTTACCTCAAACCTAATAGAGTTCTTTAAATCACCTTTATCAACTAATTCTTCCTGTACTATTAGTCTTTGTATAGCTTCTTTATAGTCTTTAGCTAAATCTGATAAAACTTCCTTTAATTTACCCATTTTAACAGATTGTAACGTTGTTTTTAACTCTAATTGATATAGTTGCTTCCCAACCTGCTAAAAGGTTCTTAAAACGCTCTTTAAATGGCTCTGCAATAGGTTCGTTGTCTAATTGATATTGAGTTCTGTATAAATCACCTCTTCTAAGACTTGTTATAAGACCATTAATAACTGTTAACTGAGTGTTTAATACATCGTGTAAGTTGTCATTACCAAAGAAATCATCAAACTCTGTTTCTTCATTACTAAAATCAACTATATCAGCAACCAGTACAGAGAAGTCAAATATCAGCATATTATCCTCATTTCTTACTCTTTCTACGAAAATGTGAGATAATGGAAATATAGTAGTCTTATCTAAGTCTATATCTGATAAATCCCCAAAAGTAACAGTATTTATGCTATTATTTGCTCTTAAAGCATCTTTAACTGCATCTACTGCTGTATAAAATTCTCTCATCGTTTCATATTTTGTTTCATAATCTTATTCTCTGTTTCGTTTAATTCCTTAATGTATTCTAAGTACATTAATGCTTTATGTACATTTAAGGTTGTAACTTCATCAAATTTCGTAACATCTCCCTGTGCAAGTGTATAGATTGCTTGGTATCCACCCCACTTTTTTCCGAAGGATTGTCTAAGCGATTCTCCACGTTCTCCTGTAACTGTTGAAGTGTACAATCCATCGTATAAAGAGGCAATTTTTTCGCTAAATTGTAAAAAAAAACCCTTACACCTAAGTAAACATCTAAAGGTGCATCCTTCATTATGTCTGATAAGTGGTCTGAACCTTTATACCTCTGTATATGATACGCATCTCCTTTTCTGTACTGAACAGGTCTATACAATACAGCCATTGCTCTATGTGCTGTCTTATAATCGTAAATATAATTCTCTAAATCCTTATACTCACCATAACTCATTTCGTCTAAGTTAGGTACTAAACCAAACTCAACCTCTACACCATCAGTTCCTCTTAGTTTAAAGGTATTAACTCTAATATCATTCTCACCTAATACATCTCCTAAGTGGTCTAATACCTCTTGAAATTGACTTAAAGGTATACTATTAATAATCTTTAAATCTAAACCACAAAAGAACTGTAGTGCTTTTAGGTTAATAAACTCATCACTATCTTTTACATCTTTATTTTTTTCTAAAACGTCTTGAAACTTCTGCCAGTCCTTCAGTTTTATATCCCTCTTTGTTGCAGGTATTTTAATAATAAATTCTTCCATATACTATTATAACGTAAAAGGTAAAATTTATCTTTATATGTTAAAATATGTTAAAATTTGTTAAAAAGGTTGTGTAAGTCATTTTATATTGTATCTTTGCTATGTATTAATTAAAAAACAAGTTAAATGAAAGATTTAAAACTATATGAAACAATAGCTACCACTATACCTACTTTTGAGTATATTAATGGTGTGGCGTATGAGATAACTATAGACGCAGATAATATGCAGTTGTCTTTAGATAGAAATGGTACATTAGGTTTACAATGTAAAAAGAAGATGGAATTATCTACAGAACTTATTAGTAGTATAATGAATATTTTAGAGCAGAGGTTAAATAAAGAAGTTGATAAAAATAAATTAAATTGGTATTATGAAGCTAACTAAAGAAATGCTTGCAGAGATTAAGTATGAGTACAATAATTTTAAGAGTGTATTAAAGATAGACCCTTTTCAAAAGACCAGAAAACAACCCACACCCTTTCTTAGAGCAGTATTTTATAAGATATTATATTGCAAAGGTTTTAATGACCAAGATACAGAGGATATAATGTTTAGATTAGGTTACAAGGTAGACAGGTCTACTGTTTATGTAGGTATTAGTGGTTTAGAAACTAACTATAAGATGAACCCTACTTGGAGGTACTATTATGATAAGTTCTTCACAGACTTTAAAGAAAGATATGAACCAGTACACATACTTAATAAAAAAGATGATAGAGAGAAAGATAAGTTGGATAAGCTAATAGACGACATACCTAAAAACAAGAGAGAGGAAATATATGAGTTGGTTAATCTGAGAATAAAATCTTGGAGTTGGAAAAGTAAAGATAGGTGTGAGATAATCGAAGGTAGTTCTCCATTAGAGGATACTTTTTAATAAATAAAAACAGATATGATACAAGGAGTACAACCTAAATATAGGTTAATTCGAGAGAGAGATAAGTTAATAAAAGAATCAGCTAAAGTGTTATGGTTAGAATGGAATGAAGATGGTACATTTAAAGATAAGTTTGAATTACCTGCTGTAGGTCGTTCATTAATTATGTCGCCATTTAATAATTTCTTTACTTGGCAGACTACAACAATAACAGAGATTGTAGAGCAAAAAGATGATTATGTAAAGTTTAAAACAGAGAATAGTAATTACGAATTATTTAAAATAGATAAAAATGAATAAACAAGAAGAATTAGACAAAGCATTCACCAGATTCATATTAGTATGTATCTCATCAGAAGCTACAGGACAAAGATTAATATCACAAGATGTTTTAAACATTAAAGAACTTGCTAATAACGTTACTGATATAGTAAAATCTCCTATAGACCTTCTATACGCAGACATTATAGATAACTTTAGAGATTTAGAGTTGAATATGGTAGTTAGTGAAGAAATAGGATTAGAAGACCTTACAGAAGATGCAGAATGGGTAGATATGATAACAGATTTAGTAGAACAAATAAAAGAACATTATTATTTAACAATTAAACAATAGAAATTATGAAAGCAATTAAATTATTAGTAGTAGCATTAGTATTAACTTTTTCTTCTTGTGTAGAAGAATATGAACAGCCAATAGAGTGTAATAGTGATAAGGATTTCTGTGGTATAGTAGAGAGTTCTACCCTTAAAGACAATAACAGGTATGAAACATTACTTAGATTACCTTGTGGTAAAGAGTTCTGGAAGATTATAGAAACTAATGATGAAAAAGCTAAAGGTTCTGTAATATGTGATTTAAGAGATGAGAAAATAAAACTATAAAAATAACAAAGCCAAGCCTCACGTATCGTAGCATCCACTATGTAGAGGTTTGGTAATGTTTAACTACAATAGATAAAACTTATAGAAATGTAACATACTATATTATTTATTTATAGTTATCGATAAACGATAATTTTTATCAACTAAAAATAAATTATTTCGTTATATTGTAGTAGAGAGTAAGGATACTACCAAACTTGTGTCATAATTGTAAGGCACTTGGTTCAGTTAAATTAAATCTGTTTAGTAATTGCATCAGTATCCTTTATACATTTCGTAATGCAACCCAGCTGATATTCAAACTAACCAGTATAATAGCTAACCACTTACTTAGCAAGTAAGAAACTTAAATGTATAGGAGGGTTGCGTTAATTAGTATTAATATTAAGATATAAAATAGATTATGAAATATTGTAATAATTGTAATAAAGACACAGAACGCTATAGTTCTGGACATTGTAAACCTTGCGTTCGTCAACGTAACGAAGTTTTAAATAAAAAACGAAGTGAAGTTGGTGTTAAGTATATTAACTATGAGAAAGTATCAGAATCGAGAGTTGTTTTCAACAAAGAAAACTACGAAAGATTCGATATAAAAAATATACTTCTGTCTAATAAAGATAAGTATATTTACTTCTTACTAAAGAATGAGGAGTTAGTTTATATAGGTAAATCTAATGGTAGCTTGTTAGGAAGAATAAGTAGTCATATAAAAGATAAAGATTTTGATGACGTCTATGTTAGAGCCGTTAATGATGTTAAATCATTAGATAAGTATGAAAAGAAATGGATAGAAAAATATAGACCTAAACTAAATAAAGAATTTATATTTAATGGCATAACATACGATATATTTGACCTTAAAACAGAAGAAAAAATAACAGCTACTAAAGAAGAACTAATCAACACCATAGGCTGTAATAAACATACAATAAATGGATTCCTTAATGAAGACAGAAAAAAGTTATACAATAGATACGTTCTATATAAGAATAGACCTAAAGAATCTAACTTTAAAAATGTATTAGATAATCATACTGGTATAGTTGAAAAACATAACTACATAACGTTTGCTGAAAAAGTAGGTAAATCTCAAAGCCAAGTATGGTACTTTATGAATGGATTACATAAAACATTTATGAAGAAAAGATATACGTTAATTGATTAAGATTTGTGAATTCATATAATATCCTGTTAAATTCTTGAGCATTTGTAACTAAGTATTCTAATATCTGATTTTACGTTAAACGACTTCTAAGCGACTTTAATACACTTCTGGTACCTTAATATTAAATTATTGTTTGGATTGATTAGGAGGCTTAAAAAGGGTGAAATAGAGTGGTTTAATTTTCCAATCTATATCACATATCAAAATCAATACCTTTAAAAAATATTTGTATAAATTATCTTTATATAAAGTACCTTAATTATAGGGTTTATTTATGGTTAATTATAAGGTATAAAAAAAGGTACTTTTTTATAGTACCTTAATTTAATTTAGTTATTTTTTTATTGTTAAAAATTCTTTTTTGATGCAGCTTATCACCTTAAAAAATGTAAACTTATTTTTGTGTCTTATAAGGTCGTCCGTTAAAATATATTCATTAATTATATTGTTTTGTGTATTAAAGCAAATGAAAGCCTTTTTTGTGTTTAGTATCTTTTTTGCTGCTGCTGGTTTTAGTTTTATTGCATCCATATTCTTATTTTTAGTAATTGTTAATAACAAAGCCTGATGTATCTTTCTTAGCATCACCTTTTGCTTTTAAACCTAAAATAACGCCTTTGTATTTTAGCATTTCAAGGTCTGATTTATCCCCGTCAACAACTTTGATATTTTTATATTTTTTAGGTAGTTCACCAGAAAAAACAACAGCTATATTTATACCTTTTTCAAGTCTTATTTTTTCACATTCTTTTAAATTACTTTCAGACTTACTAAAAGTTAGTGTATAATTTTTATGATTTTTATACCTAATAGCACGTGCATAACTTTTTGTGTAGTCATAAAAATAAACTTTGTCGTATGGTATTAAATTAATGTGATAATCCTGGTATTTTGCCATTAAGTAAACGAAATCAATATCACTTGTACCGTTTAATCTAAATGCTACCTTATAATCGTTTTTTGCTGCTTTAGTTACTTCTTTTCTAATCTCAGAAACCAACTGTTTTATAAATTCTTTTTTGTCACTTACAAAATAGTTAGCTTTATTAATCCTACTTTTTTGAACGTTTGAAAATTTACCCCTACCAGCACTATATAAACAACTTGCAATGCATCCTTTTGATGCGTTCGGACATAGTGTAATTTTTTTGCTGTTTAAATTGTGTGGTGATAAATATAGTATAAACGTTTTTATATCGTTTTTAGCTGTTTTGCTGTTAGTAGTACCTTTGCTTAAAAGGTTTTTAACTGGTTTATATTGTTTCATTTTTTTAAGTTTTATAAATTATAAATTTCTTTAATCATTTCTTTGCCCTCGTTGTAATTCTCGTTACCATACTTGTAAAAATTCTCTATCAAATCAAAAACTATTTGATTATCTAAATCATTTTTTAAAAGTAATGTATTTAGATTACTAATTAATTGGCTTTGTTTTTCTTTTGTTGTCATTTTGTTTATTTTAAAGGTTTATAAATTATTGTTATTTTTTGTATATTCAATTTCTAATTTTGATTGCAAATTGTGAGCGTATCTACTATATCTATAGTTTTTGCTTACTTGTTTTTTGGTATGTTCATCTACTACTATAAAAAAATCATTTTCTATATAAACCTCAAATCTATTTGTGTACATTTTACTTATTTTAATTATTGTTTTACGGTTACAAATCTACAATACATTTTCGATATAAAAAAATAAATTGACAAAAAAATATAAAAAAATGTAAAAATAAATAGTTAACTAATTAATTTACAGTTAATTAAGTTAAAACAAAAGTTATATTTTTTATGTTTTTATGTGTTCTGGTTACTTTTTAAATTGCATCCATATAAGAATACATATGCGAATACAAAAAATAAATAACATAAACAAGTGTATAAATAAATTTTATACAAATTATTTTAGCATAGATAAAAACTATATCAAATGTGAGGTACTATGTATTGCAAAGTACTATGCGATAGGGGATTATATTAAAGCCAAATAGGGGTTCATATTAAAGCCAAGTAATTAATTATCAATTAGTTATAGGGTTCATATTAAAGCCAAGTACCCGTTCATATAAAATCGAGATTAGTTGTTAAAAACTTTATCCCATCATATAAAACTTTTTTCGTATATTACCCATTCATATAAAATCGAGATAAAATGAAAGAAATCTGGAAAGAATATCCTTACGACAAAAGATACAAAGTATCAAGCAAGGGAAGGTTTAAAGGACTTAAAGGTCAAATATTAAAACAATATATCGATAAGTCTGGTTATCCAATGACTCATTTAGGTAAATATAAAATGAGGTCTCATTTATTTATAGCTGAAACATTTTTAGGTCACGTAAGATGTGGTCATAAGGTAGTTGTAGACCATATTGACAACAATCCACAAAACAATAGAGTAGATAACCTGCAATTAGTTACACACAGGGTAAACTGCTCAAAAGATAAGAAAGATAAAACAAGTAAATATACTGGAGTGTATTTTGATGAGAATAAATACAGAGCGCAGGCTTGTTTAGGAGGTAAGACATATTTCTTAGGAAAATACGACACAGAAGAAGAAGCATACATTGCAAGGATTGATGCTCTCCACGAATACAATGAATATATTAATGAATAACTTAATTAGAGTGGTTTTAAGCCACTCTTTTTATTTTCTACACTAACTATCCAACAAAAAAGAAAAGTGCCTTAGAATTAACTAAAACACTTTTTATTTGATTACAAAGAATAAAAGTCTTATGCTTTTATCTTCCAACTTATCTGTTGGTGTATTTCTTTTTCTAAACCTACTAATTCATCATCATCTAATTCAAGTTCTAATTCTCCACCATCTTCATCAGAACCAAAGTATTCTGGATATACCTCTACATCTACATTATAATCTCTAACATCTCCTTCATAATCTAAGTCTACATAAACATCTATTTTAACGAAGATGTATTCATTGTCTGTTGTTCCAATTTCATATTCATCTACTTTAAACACAAAGTCTCTGTCTAAAGCATCAAAGTTTTCTAATAAACTGTCTAATTTTAATTGTCCTGTAATTTTCATAATATATTGTTTTTAAATTCTATGCTAAACTACAAAATAAAAATATACCCTGCAAATATTTTAACACTTTTTAACTTATTGTAGGTAAATTAGAATCTGTTAGATTGAAACTAAATGGTTCAAATGGAACATTCCTTGTTCTTCTACATACAACATCAATACATCCAGTATCTTTATTTGCTTTAAGTGTGTACTGTAATTCTGCCTTTTTTTCTAACAGAGACCCCAAATGCCCCGTTGGTTTGTCAGAACCATAGTTACTATGTATAATAGTTACAATATGGCAATTAAATCTTGAGGTAACTTCCATTAACCACTGTACAACTAAGTTACTGTGCTTTAAATCATTTACATCAGAAACTAAATCAGCAATACCATCTATAACAACTAAACCAATCTTATCTCCATTATCAACCATTTGTTGCAACTTATATTCTATGTATTGTCTTCTTGTATTGTAGTTAAGTTCTCTTAAAGAGAATGTTTCATAGAAGTCTGGTATTTTATTATCACCAATCATATCAACAACTCTCATAAATACTCTCTTACAATGCCATTTACCTTGCTCTGTATCAAAATGTATTAACTTTCTATTTCCTCTATGTGCTTGTATATCTCCTATGTAAGATACATCTGCACCAGCATAAGCACCTGCAAGTAATGACATAAAGAATGTCTTATAACTCTTTGGTGGTGCTTGTACGAAACTAAAGTTACCATAAGTAGCTAAAGGTATATCGAATTTAGTTAATCCATTCTTACCTCTGTAAATCTTCTCTCCTTTTGTTAAGCAAACAGGAGGTCTATCTATTTTCTCTGTTAAATCTACAACACATTCATTCTTTTCATCTATGTATTGCATTAATAATTTATCTTCTTCTTCTAATCTAAGGTTATCCAAATTAATGTGCTTTAAAGGTTAATAAAAAATAGGGTAAGCCGAAACCTACCCTATACTCAATCCAGTTAGTTAGAATAGAAAATCATCATCATTATCTACCACAGATGCAGGTTGTGATTGCTCTTCCTTCTCTGCAAGAACAATATTTCCATCAGTCCAGATAACTTTTCCATTACCTAAGTAATTCTTAGGCTCTTTACCTTCTCTTTCTTCTTTTGATTGAGATACAAAGAAAGAAGCATTGTTACCAAACTTTGTTTCATCGTTAATACTTGCAGTAATGTTAATGTACTGCCCTTTTTTACCCTTGATAATCTTATCTTTAGGTAGTTTGCTTAAGTCTAAGCTGAAATTTACTAATGCACTCATAATTTCTGGTTTTAATTTAATTTATAATCCTACGTTAATTGTATTATCTATTTCTTGTACTAAGTGTCTAAAATCACTTCTTTCTCTTTCGCCTGTTACATCTACTCCATTAATAAGTAACCTGTAATGGTCTTTTTTGTCTGTTCTTTTTAATTCAAATTTATTCATATTATTTACTTCTTGATTGTAACATTTGTTTTACAGAGGCTGTAAGCGTATATTTCCTCTCTATCTGCTCTACAGTTACGCTACCATTTTTAACTGCCTCTAAAGCCTTCTTAAATGGTTCTGTATTGATTTTTAATTGAGGTTTACTACTTCCTTTATGGTCATTTACAGCATCACTATCTTTAGTATCATCTATTAATAGTAAGTTACCTAATGCATACTTCTTAGCATAAGATGAAGAACTACCAGTTCTTTGTGGGTTCTGCATACCTTTAGCATCAAAATCTAATATAGCATAAGCATCAGAACTAATACTGCTAACCTCTTGCTCTTCTAAATCATAGATTGTTGCTGTAGATTTAATAGCTAAATAACCACCTCTTTCAACTAATTCTTCTGTTATCTTAAACATTGTCTTAGTTTCTTTAGATATTGGCTTAATAGCCTCTAATATATCCTCTGCTGAACGATAATTGTAATTACCGAATTTGTTTCTTTGTCCTTTGTGAACGTGTAAAGTTGTTTGTATCAACTGTAGTTTTTCTAAAATGTTCATAATTTAATCTGCTATTGGTTTATTTAATATTTCACTTCTTACTATTCTTCTGTAGTCTTCTGGACAATCTTCATCAGATAACTCCAAGACATACCTTTCTAACTCTTTAACTCTCTTGTCTAACGCTTCTATACGTCTAAACTGAAAATCTACTAATTCTTTCATTCTCTTCTGTTTTTTTATTAATGTAAACTTGTTTCCATTCGTCTATTAACTTCAATATAATAGGACTTTGTGTTTTTCTGTAGTCAGAGTGTAGTTGTAATATATGTTCTCTTACTCTGTCTGTTGATTGTAATTTACTCATCGTTAAATAATTTATATTGTGATTCATCTAATTCTTCCCAAAAATACAATTTGTCTATTGTGTTATTAATGTCTTTATTAATCTGCTTTCTCTTTAGTAGAAGATTATCTAATTTTGTGTGTAACTTATTTATTTTAGAGTTTATCTCTTCTAATGTGTATGTCTTGCTACTCATAATTCTTATATTTATCTGCCATAGTTAAATAAAACTTATCATCTTTAGATAACTTTAAACTTAAATAATCATTCATTACATTAGTTCTCTTAACACCTCTTGGTAAATTATCTATAAGTTGTGCTAATCTCTGTATTAATAGTTTCTTCATAATTTATTGTTTTGATTATGATACAAATCTAAGGCTTTATTTCTTATTAATTGTTAAAGAAAACTTAAAAAAGTGTTAAAAGAATAATAACTCTGGTTTCTTAATATAGTTATCAGTGTCAAAATAAATACTTTCATTAAATAAGTGTATTCTTTCTATTCTATGAAGAATAAGTTGTTTTACAAGTCTAAACCTTTGATTAGGGTTAATACATCTAAATTTAACAGCTTTACCTAACCTATGTGCACTATCAGTATTTAATCTAATCTTATCTGCATAAGTCTTAGAAGTGTAACCTAACTCTATGAATGCTTGTAACCTTTCTTTTCTTAATGCTTCATCTAATATAAACACAGGTTCACTTTCCATAAACATTTTACCACTACCTAACTTATCTGGACTATCGAACATAGACCATTTAAGCACTTTTAAGCCTTCTGTATCCATTTCTTTAGTATAAGCATCTGTATAGTTTACTTCGTGCTGATACTTGATTAAATCCTTTCTTTTACTGTACCAACTCATAAGTATTATCTATCTATTCGTTCTCTAATATACTCTTTCTGCTTTTGCTCTAAATAAGCTATCTCTCTTTGCAGATAATCTAATGCTTTACGCAAGTCTTGTAATTCATCATCTTTTTTACCTGCTCTTGCTACGTATTTAAGTATGTTACCTCTGTTAAAGTTAAGAGCGTAATCTTTACACACGTCTATAATATCGTAATCTTTACCTGTTTCATAATGTAATTGTGTACTTCTCATATTTTTCTTGTTTTTAAGTATGCTACAATAAATAGCACTATTAATATTATTAATACTGTTTTCATAATTCTCTTAAATATTCTCTTATTCTTGATTCACTTAAATTAAGAATGTAAGCAATATCTTTAACAGATGCGTTATACTTTGATTTTAATAAGTTAGCTTTATTAGCTTTCTCTTGTGTTTCTGCGTTTACAATCTTTGTGTATTCTCCTGTTGCAGAGTTCCAATTTGTTCCTTTCATTTTATTTATATATTAATGTTATTGTTATTTCACACTACAAATCTACAGATTATTTTATTAATAAGTGTTAACGAAACGTTAAAAAAGTTTTTTCATTGAAGCAAGACCTTCTTTTAGCACATAACTATACTTTGTTATCTTACTGTTTTTATTGAAGTCTGTTGTCTTAGGACACTTAAAAGGTATTGGATTACTATTTAAAATAACACCTATATTTTTAGTTATATTAAATATGTATATCCCTTTTTCATCTGTAACAACATAGATGAATATTTTGTCTTTTAATTGAGATGACTGGTAGTTCTTAAACAGTTTAAGGCATTCTATTAGCTTATCACTATAATACTTTCTTCTGTTCTTTATCTCAACAATATAATTACTATCTTCAGCATCATAGGAACTAAAACTATCCTTACAAAGAATAAGATTAGTTCCATAGTTACTGTTTATGAAATCTATAGTTGATTTCTCGTTCATTAATTAAATTCTTTCAAAAATTAGACCTTTAACTTCTTTATATATTCCTCTTAAGTGTTTTGATAAGTAGCTATTGTCTATATTGTAATACCTACCAGCTTCTCTCACACTAAAGAACTCCTTACCATCATTAACACATCTAACACCGTGCTTTACGCACGGATTATTTTCTCTGTTTCTTTTCGATGTACTATTTGATAGTTTTTTTATGTATTCTACATTACTTCTAAAAGACTCTACTTGCTTTTTTATACTCAACGGAGTGTGATTACTAACACCTTTTCTCATTTTAGACATTTTCTTTCTTGTTTCTTCTGAGAATCTTGGATGGTCACCTCCAGAAGAAAGATTACATAAATTACTAAGTCCTATCTCTGAAATTATAAACTCTTCTAACTCTAAGGCTTCATCAATAGATAGTTTACTTGCAACAACATCAACAATGTAACCGTATTTGTTAACAGTATTAACCCAGTGATTAGTTCTTCCGTGTTTATGTTTAGCTCTTTTTAAACTACCCATACCAACATAAAAAATCTCATTATTTGTTTTTTTTCTATGCAAGTAAACTACCTTATTGTTCATACTACTTAAATTTAGATTTCTTCCCGTATTTTTCTAATTGCATTGGTACAGCTATAGCAGTGTGACCACCTATTACAACTCCACAGCCGATTGCTGGTTTTTTACCAGCTTTAGCGTAAGCGAAAGCATATCTCTCGTGGTCTATTCCACACCCACACTGTAGTCCAAAAACTCTTGAGTTATTACCTACCATATACTCTGAATAAAGCTGAGTATGCAAGTGACCTTGAACTGTAGACTGCATATCCATCTTAGCCCTGCTTCTGGCAGTACCACCTTCACCGTGAACATACTTAACACCATCAATCTCTGTAGATACTTTAAAATCCCAATTAGGCACCTCTAAAACATCATTATAATCTTTTATCCACTTCTTAGGTATACCACCTGTTTGTGCCTTACGAGCCACCATACGAGTATGATTACCTATCATAACTTCAACGTTAGGAAATTGCTTATAATACCTATTTAATCTCTTGATAGCTAAATCTAACTCATCTCCACCACCTAAACCATCAGCATCTGTTTCGTGATAGCTTGAGTAATGATTATCAATCTCATCTCCAATATGTATAACTCTATTACAATTATACTTATTGTAAGTATCTACTAAGAAGTCTAAATAAGTATCTAAGTCAAAAGGACAATGTGTGTCTCCTATAACTAATACTCTTGATTCTTGATTGTTCTGCCTGTAATTCATAAGCATTTGTTCTTCGTCTTTAGATAGACGATACCTGTTTGAACGATTCATACTGTTTGATTTTTTTTACGTTAGTTACTAATTTTAACATTTTTTTACATTCATTAAATTTATCTTTAGCTTCATCTTTATAGAACTCTAAAAATAAACTATAAACTCTTCTGATTAAAGCAAACTCTGTTTTAGCACCTTTAAGTATTTTATGTGCTTTAGCTTTACCATAACCTTTAAAGTATTTTACATTATCAGCAGTATCTCCCATTATCATTTGATGATAAAAGTTATACTTAGCCTCAAAATCTTCTATCTTAACCAACTCTCTTCTGGAGTAGTAAGTATCAAAAAACCAACAAGGAAATTGCTTGTAGTCTTTATCATTAGCAGCGATAATTACATTATTCTCACCTAATTCATCGCAAGATTGTTTCCATAAGGTAGCAACAACATCATCTGTTTCATAACCATCAACCCAATAAGAATTAAACTCTTTTTTTACGTGATTATGTAACTCTGACAAAAATGCAGGTCTTTCTTGTGTTCTATTAGCCTTGTATTGCTTATTTAAAGCCACTCTAAAGTTGTTTTTAGAGCCATTGCATATCCAAATATCATCGAACTCACAAATGTCGCTTAAATCCTTTAAAACGTAGCCTAAATAGTTATCAAACTTATTCTTAGCCTCATCTAATGTTTCTACATTAAAACAAGCTGAATAAATTAAAGAATCTGCATCTAATATTAGTCTGATAACTTACCTCCTTTCTTTAAATTATCTTCAGCCCATAAGGGTTGTAAATTAGTGTAATGACATAATCTAATTAATTCTTCTTCTGTGTTAGCAGATGATAGTGGCACTATATGGTCTATATGCCATTCAGACCTGTTATCCCAATTCATACCAGTTGTAAATTGATTTTCTAAGTGTATTTTTAAACCATAATAATCAATACCTATTATCTCGTGTGTTTTACTTTTCTTAGTGTAACCTCTTTTTTTTAATGCCCTTGAAGTATATGTTGATATATCACGCCTTAATCTGTATAGAATATCCGTTTTTTTTCGCTCTCTATTCCTTTTGTTTATTCTCTGTTTATTTTCTTGATACCACTTCTTACTATACTCACTTTGGTATTTAGCTAAACTTTCTTTGTTTTTTTTACGATATTCCTTATTTCTCTTACTTAATCTCTCTTTGTTTTTTAACCAATAATCTTTATTATATTTATCTCTCTTTTCAATATCCCTTGATAACGAATCACATTTTTTACAAGAAGGTCTATACCCATCTTTAAATATTTTACCCTTATAAAATAAGGAGAAACTTTTTAGTTCTTTGCATTTACTGCATTTTTTCATTTCATCTAATATTAATCGCATCTTAACTGTTATAAATTTCTATGTACTTATTTAAGTTCTCTTGGTAGCTTTTTACACAAGAAGAACAACTACTTGGCTTCATTTTAGTATTAAATATACTGTTGTAAACAGAAACTAATCTTTCTATTTCATTAAACTTCCATCTTGACTTTTTTCTAATGTTTTCTGAAACATACCAGTTATAGTCTTCCTCAGAGATACAATTTAACTTTCTTCTACCCCAAACACTAAACTTATTAAGTTTCTCTTTACGTTCTTCACAACCACAATCATCTGTAATAGCTTCTACAACCTTCTTAATACCTGTAGCTTTAGTAATCTTTTCTACCACGTCACCTAAACCTACTTCTTCTTTCTCTTGGAATTTAGCTTTCCATTCTTTATACTCCCTATAGTCTTTAGAACGTTTGTCTATGCTATCGTAGTAACCTTTTTTTTCTAAATCTTTGTAATACTTGTCTTTTTTCATAATTTGTTATAATAATGTTTATATGCTTCTAATATTGTTTCGTAAATCTTTTCTTTCTCTTTCTTTGTCTTTTGCTTGAAGATTGTAGTACCTTTTCTTCTTGTTATCAACTTTCCGTTCTCTATGTTGTAAACATCTATTCTTACATCTTGCATACTGTTGACTACTACTGGTGATATAAATATACCATTAATCCAACAATCTCTAACCTCTTTACAATTTATCATAATCGCCGTTAAAAAAATCCTCTATATTTTCCTTGTATTTTTCTCTTAACTCTTTCTTTAGTTTCTTTAACTTCTCAGACACAGAATACTTTGTTACATTGGCATCATCAGATATTTTCTGTTGAGATAGTTTTTCTTTAGAGAAGTAAGATACATTACTATTAATAGGTACTCTATAATACAATTCAAATAACTTTTGTATAAATTGGTCTTTCTTAGACAAATCCTTTCTTATATCGTTTATAATGTCTTCTAACGCTGCATCTCTTGCATAATCATAATTAACATCTTCTGGTAAATCTAATTCATCATTAAGTAATAAAGAATCAGTTAATAGTTTCTTTCTTTTAATGTCTATGAATAAGTTTTTTAAAGTCATATAGATATAGTATTTATTTATATCATCTTGACCATATTTAAACTTATCTTTATTCTCTACCTTAGAAATCTTTAAGTACATTTCCTGTACTATGTCTTGTGCATCTTGGTAATTACAACCAAAGTTAATACAGCACTTCATCCATAAACTGTGTAATTCTGCTACCTTATCTAACATTTACTATATCTAAATTGATTAACATTTGTAGTATATCGTAGAAGTCTTCCTTAGTCATAACTACTACTTCTCCTTTATGATTTCTTTTATGAAAGATAACGTTGTAGTTGTTATCTGTAGGCATACTCTTTAGTATTTCGTGATAGCTTGGTGATAGCCTCTCAACTGCCTTTGCTTGTATATTAAAGATACCTGTGTTTGTTAAGTCTACACCTGCATCATCTAACATCTTACTTTCAAATCTTGACGTCTTACAGTCTTCAAAACCAAACTCTCTAAACTCTTTAGCTAATTTTCTTTCGTAAGAACTTCCTTTATTTTTACTATGTGGCATAATTTAATTATCTAATTTATGTTCTTGCGTCATCTTAATAAAGTAGTCAAATTTCCCTTTCAACTCAACTAATTCTCTTGTAGCTTGTCTAAAACAAGCTTCTCTATACGCAGGGTTATTTTGTTCCCACCATTTATAACCTTTAAACTCATTTAATGTTTTCATTGTCATTAATTTGTTGCAATATACAAAAAATATTTTAATTATCTACAATTATTTTAAATAAATTTCTGATTTTTATATTTTAACACAGCCTTGCTAAGAGTTTCTTTTCTCTTAATCAGTTTATCTGAACCATAACCTCTGTTATTTTTATTAGTGTAGTAATAAGATTCATTAAGAAAGTTATTATAAGCACTTCTACTCTTACTTGGTTTGCTTATTCTAAATTCCTCTGTTATCCTAAGTTCATCTAATATATCATCCATAAACGTCATATTAGACGTATTAAAGTATAAATATACTAAATCTTTCTTCTTGCCTAAATCCAATACTCTTTGTACTGTAAGGTCTTTGTGTTTACCTACTTTTAACGTAGACTTTCTTGTAAGTTTTCTTAATGTTGCTATCATAATTATTAATTTTATAATGCAAATATAATAAAAATAATTTAATAAACAAGATTGTTAATAACATAGAAATATTGTTAATAACTTTTTAAAATAAGTCTTGCATAAATAAAACTTTTGGTTTAAATTTGCTTATTTTTGTTTTAGAACTACTATTAAGTAGTCTAACGCAGACGACCTCCCCAAAGAGGGTCGTCAAGTGATTGATAACGCAAAGTGGAATTGGAAAAGGTGCTATTTAAAAAAAAGAGATATATTTATTTTTTAGTGTTTAAGAAAAGTTTAATACGTTCAACCCTTTTTGAGAGGGTTTCACTTAGCTATCTTATGTGGTAAATTCCTGAACTTTTACCCTGAACCAAATACATCATAGCATATCTAATAGCATCAATAAAGTGGTTAAACTTATCTATAGGTACAGTACCTTTATCTTTCCAAGCATAGTTGTTTACTTCCTTAATAATACCTGTACTTTCTTTATCTATAATCCATTCATAGTCTTGTATTAAAGCTATACCACTTAATATACTACCTGCTTTCTTAATAGTAGGTTTAATATTTAGTCCTGCATTCTTTAACTCTCTTACAAGTCTTGGTTCTGAATTATCACAAATGATTAAGCTATTACCTGCATAAGCCTTATTAAGTCTTATTATATCAGTTGTAGATAGATTAGGTTTACCATAACACTCTTTTATCCAAACCTTTCTTTCAGGTACATCTACAGCTACCTTAACTAATGTAGTATCATCTAAAGAGAAACCAAAATCTTGCCCATAACAAGTTATATCTGTTTCCCTAAACTCTCCTGCTCTCCAATTCTTTATAATAACACCCTCTGCCTTTTCTTTCCAACCTCCTAAGATTTGGTGTAAGTATTTACTTGGGTTATTCTTTTTAGTCTTGTAAATAGTCTGTAAGAAAGAATCAGGTAAATTAGCCTTATTGTCTTTATAAGTAGTATGTATGTATGTAACACCTTTCTTTGTTAAATTACTTCCATCAGTAACTAAAGCATCTCTAAAGAACCTCTTATAAATCCAATGCTCTTTAGTCGCAGGGTTTAATATTAAGATAACCCTATTCTGTTTAGTAATTGCTCTAACAGATAAATCTATCTTATCAAACGTTTCTTCATCATCTAATTCTTCTGCTTCATCAACAACGAATGTAGTAATACCATTAAGAGATTTTAGAGCAGCTGTTTGATTTGAACTACTTGTCCTTATACCCTTGAAAATTATAGATGAGCCTGTTTTTAGGTTGTATATTTCATCTTTAGTAACTCTAAAATCTTGACCTTTACCCATTAAATCTATCTTTTCAACAAACTCTGGTATAATAGAGGTGTGTGCTGATGTTAAGGTATATCTTGTAAATAATACCTTGTGTCCTTCTTCGTAAGTTAAAGTTAGTAATCTTAATGAAACACTAAAAGACTTAGAACTTCCCCTTCCACCAGAAACTATAAAGTATCTACTATCAGAAGTCCATAGTGGTTTGTACTTGTCGCAAATTTTTATATCTTTCTTAGCCATTTATTTCCTTTAATTTATTCTCGTAGGTTAAATGTGCATCGTATTCATTATTAAACCTACCTAAGTTTTTTTGTTTACCATTAATTTTTATTGAAGCAACCCATTTACTCCTCGACTTATCCCAACAAACACCTGTATATTTACTTGACGATTTGATTTTTGAGGTGTAGTTTTCTCTATTACGTCTTGGAGATACTTCTCTTAAATTATCAAGATTGTTATTAGATTTATCTCCATCAATATGGTCTATAACTAAATGTTTATTCTTACCTGTAGATTTATGGTTTAAAAATACCATAGCTACCAATTTATGAACCTTATAGCATTTACCATCAAGCCTTAATTGATAATACCCATCAGAATTTAATGATGGTTTTAAAAACCTATCAGATTTATAACTATAAACTCTACCCTTGTTACTAACACTGTAATCACTATGTCCTTCGACTATTCTAAATTTTTCCATAACGCTAATATACAAAAAATAATTGAATTAATCTTCATCATCTACCTCTTTATGTTCTACATCAATAGTCTTTTCCTCTAATGTTGGATTACTACTCCCAAAGAAGTTAATTACAGGTGCATTATTAGTAACAGGCTTAACATCCTTTTCATCATCATAAGCATAGTCAAATAACATCTTATAAGCATTTACATTACCTGTATCTTTAGCTTTCTTAGCAAGTGCTTCAAATGCTTCTACTTCACTACCAAATACATTCTTTAATGCTTTCTTAGCGTATTGCTTAGTTCTTTTCTTCTTAGCATAATTCTTTGCAGGAACATTACTACGTTCTCTATCTGGTACTTTACTTAATGGTATTGATTTCTTCCTACTGTTATTTCTTCTACCATCATTTGGTTTTATTTCTTCTGACTTCATATTTAACGTTTTCTTAACATTACTTAAATAAATAATACTTATATTTGCATAGAGATTGTTTTTAATGCTAACAAATCTGTTAGTTTTCATAGGTTGTCAGAGATAGGGTCATACAAGGTATGGCTCTATTTTTTTTATACACTAAAAGAACTTAATCCTTACTAAAAGAATAATAACTATAGCTTGGAAGATTATTGTTATCCACATCCAAAGAGGTGTCTTAAACTTAACCACTTCCTTACTACTCTCTTTTAATAGTTTTTCATACTTTACTTTATAAGTTTTATCTAATATACTCTTATATCCGTTTAAATCAATTTTAGCTGTTATACTATCGTTTTTACCTTCTATTAGTATTGAGCCTTGCTTTATCTTTAAAACTTGCTTAAAAGGCTTTAAATTACCTAAACTATCACAAGGTTCTTCAACAGTTAATGTGTCTGTATAACGTTCTACTTCTTTTATCGTTCGAGTGGTGAAAATCGTATCTTTGACAACCCTATCTTTATACTCTGTAACAATCTTTTTAGAAGTACAACCGAATACAATAAAACCAATAGTAAAAAAAAATAAAACCTTTTTCATTATTCTTGTCTTTCAAAATGTGGTGTATCTACAAATTTCCAATTACCACCCCATCGATTCTTATCATTTAAACTTTCCCAAAAAGCACCAAGTTCTTTTAATCA